>Ga0310811_10001098_pt1 | contig 34625 bp, 33 predicted proteins | sample YCmetagenome_FD_207642 | JGI IMG/M metagenome (GOLD analysis project Ga0310811, IMG submission 207642) | Soil microbial communities from experimental microcosm in Duke University, North Carolina, United States - YC | ecosystem: Engineered > Artificial ecosystem > Soil microcosm > Unclassified ... | reverse complement strand
GACCTTAGTACGAGAGGACCGGGTTGGACTAACCTCTGGTGAATCTGTTATGGCGCCAGCTGTATTGCAGAGTAGCTACGTTGGGAATAGATAAGCGCTGAAAGCATCTAAGTGCGAAACTAGCCACGAGATGAGACTTCCATTGAGGGTCGTAGCAGACGACTACGTTGATAGGTTACAGGTCTAAAGGTGGCGACATCAAAGCCGAGTAATACTAATAACCCGAAGCTTTCTTCGTGATGAACAATGTGAGTAGTGAAAAGTGAATGGTGAATGTAAATTCACTGTTGACAATTCACTATTCACCACATCAACAGATAACAAACAAAAGCTGTTGTACTTCTTTTCGAAATAACTCCTTCCAATTAATGTCTTAGTTTAGGCGAAAGGTAAAAGGATAAAGGTGAAAGGTGACTTTCCCGGTATCATAACTTTCAACTCAACTATAAAATATCAGCAGGTAAATCTGACCGCGTGGCAAGGGGCTTTATCCTTTCACCTTTCAGCTTTCACCTCAAAAGCATTCAGGTGCCTATATCGGCGGTGTCCACCTCTTCCCATTCCGAACAGAGAAGTTAAGCCCGCCAGAGCCGATGGTACTGCAGTAAAATGTGGGAGAGTAGGTCGGTGCCAAATTTTATAAGAAGGTCGTTATCCAAAGATAACGGCCTTTCTTGTTTATAGTCAATAGTCAATCAAAACATTCACCATTCACCACTCACCAGGGGAGCCCGGGAGAGAAAAAATACAATATCTTTTCCGGTGGCGTCAAACCATCTGCGGCGGCTAACCAACCAATAATTCGGGGCTTTATCGCTTAATAAACCACTATCTTTCGTATTTTATTGCCTCCGCCGGTATCGTAGTTATAAGTTGAAACATACAGGTTGCCATCCGCGTCAATCGCAAGCCCCTGCGGACCGTTAAACGAAGCCGCCAAACCAACGCCGTCTACGTCTTCCGCATTGCCGCTGCCCGCTATAATTGCAATTTTGCCATTCTTGTCAATAATTTTGATCACGTTGTTAAAATGATCGGCCTCGTAGAAATTGCCGGCCCGGTCTACCGCAATCTCCCAGCCTTTAAAATCAGGATCATCATAAATCACCCGGTTGTAACCATCCCTAGCCACCTGGAATATCGCTGCCTGGCCTTTTATCGGGTCGTAGCCGGCCACATACATATTATCTGACTTATCGAATATAATATTACGGGGCGTAACAATGTTGGTGGCTATCGGGGTTGCCGTCGACCCGTCGGTGCTTAGTTTAAAAATTGTAGAGGTAATGTTATTAGCCATATATAGAAAACCGTCGGACCCAACCGCTATGCCCGATGTGGCCGATGGCCCGTCATATATCACCACCATACTGTTATCTGCGTTGATTTTTAGCAGGTGTGCATTAAAATCGGTTACATAAAGTGTGTGAGTAGCTTTATCAAGGGCAATATTGTTGGGCGAAAAAAACGTGGCGCCATTTATCGTTATCGGTATGTGTATCGTCGAAACGGTACCGGTGGGCGTAATCTTCCTGATCAGCCGGTTGTAGCAATCCGCAATATACAGGTCGCCATTATCATCCGCAACAGTACCCCAAGGGCAATTAAAGGAAGCTGCACCTCCTAACCCGTCCTGGCTCCCGCCATCGCCCGAACCCGCCAAAGTAGTCACAACGGCTTTGTACTTATAAACAAAATCCGGACCGTCGTAAGTTATTCCGTCAACCTTCACTGATACCTTTCCCGAGCCCACCATTTTGGGCACTACCGCTTTAAAGCTGGTGCTTGTCACTTCGGCGATCTCGAAAGATTGATCATTTACCGTAACCACCGGGTTATGGGCCGTAGGCAGGTTTGTCCCTCTTAACGTTATGGTGTCGCCGTAGCCGCCCGTAACCGATACCGCATTGATAAGCGTTAGCGATGGCTTAACCGCATCCGACTTTTTACACGATGAAATAGTGAAGGCAATAACGGCCGAAAAAAGAAACAGGTAATAAGGTTTAATAGCTTTCATAATTGATAATGGTTTGGTAACAAACGGATAAATGTAACGAAAATTATAAAGAAAGCCCCTGCCGGGCATTCTTATAGTTACTACCGCCGCTAAACGGATCCGAAAAAGTAATATTACCGACAGCATCAAAATTATTACCACAATTTGCGCGCGCTGGGTATGGAATACAGGCAGTTGGATTATGGAAAAGCAATGGCGTTTTTGCTGATATTGCCGGTTGCGCTGAAATAACCCTAATTCTCAACTTATACACTTGTTTGCCACCTTTGACGGTAATAATTTATTTCTTTAAATTTGTGTATGGAACACTGATTATGAACCCACAGATGAAGAGCAGTCATCAGCCCTGAAAGCCATTGCCAAAGCATGGAAAATCAGCATCGAAACCAGCCCCTATAACCCCGATTTTGTTGGCAAAATAAAAGAAAGTAAAAAACAGGCCGAAACGAGGAAATTCACTATACTCGACCCGGCTAAATCTGTATGGGATAATTTAAAGTAATTGTATCCGATAGGGCTAAAAAAGATTATTAGAGATTCAGAAATCCGGCGATAAGGCATCAATAAAAAAAGTAGAGCGCATTATCAGTGAATTATACCTGCATCCCGAAGCAGGTACCGGCAAGCCCGGAAATTGAAGTTCGAATTATCAGGTTATTGGTCACGACGCATTAATAAGAAAGACAGGCTGGTCTATTTTATCGAACACCAGGTAGTCACCGTTACCGTAGTTTCAGCTATCGGGCATTATGGGGACAAATAAAATCATCAGTCCTCCTCTTCTCCGATCAGGGAAGGTGGGGAGGCAGTAAGGCTCAACCGAATGCCTAATAAACCCAATCACACCGCATTCCGTCAAAAACAAGGTTTTAATAGCCGATTTCATGTATCCCTTTCGGTAAAGGAATATCACTTTTTGGCAAAATTCTGTATTGCTTTCTGTCCGTTATAATAATCACCGGGATATTATCAATCGAAACAACAGAACCCATTCCTGTGATAAGACAATGTGGTAACTGCTTTGTTGGTATATCTTTTTCTAAAACATCTTTGCCCAATAATATTACATTAATAAACTTCATTGCCGATGTATTGGTAATATCTTCACAGGTAATTACAAAAACCGAATCAGCTACTGCCTTTGTTGCGTGGATCTTACCAATGAACCGGACGGATTGGTTTAGATAGTCTTTAGCTTCTGAAACCGGGATACCGCGTGATTCTATTTTGATCGAGGCGGATAAATAATCCGGGTCTCCAGACTCACCATATATACCGCTCTGCAGTTTATGGTTATCGTCAGATTCCAACAAGAATTGGATCGGCACAATGCATCGCGTTCTTACATTGATGCCATTAAGCTGACTCGGAATCCATTTACCGCTATTTCTGATCAATCTGATAACTTCATCGTCTGTACCACTGCCTATTCCGCTGTAAATCCCGATGTGGCTCAGTGTACTGTCTTTTTCGATTATAAAGCGTGCAAGAACGTTGCCTTGAACGCCAACCTGACGGGCTATCTGAGGGTAACGGCCATTTTTATCAAGGTATTTATTGTAGGATTCCTGCCCACCGGGATAATTCGTTTGAACCGTGCCATAGATAACAGTGTCGGCACTTATAGTTGACTGACAGAAGACTTTAAACGGGAATAAGGCTATTAGCCAAATAAGGACAGGTGCTTTCATGATACTAATATATAACAAATTACTTTGATACTTAGATTAGTTAAGTAGCTATTAACTATCCCCCAACCCGATATTGATCTCCGTAGCCAATAATCCGCTGCCGCCGCCAAAATGCTGAATGATAGGCGTGCCGGGATGGCGTTCGGTGATGGATTTGCGCAGGTTTGCTTCCGAAGCTTCATCCACTCCGCCGCCTATCAGCACCAGGTCGAATGGCTGTTTATCGCAGACTTTTATCGCTTCCTCATCTGTAAGGCAGGCGGTCGCCTGCCATTTGGGGTTGTTGTTTATCAGCCGCTCTATCGTGTTTAGTATCTGCTCGTTACGGCCAACTACCAGTATCTGCCTCTTTTCCATAACCCAAATATACCGGGTTGCAGCAGCAATTAAAGTAGCGGGAATGTAAAAATAGGTGTTATGACATTTATCGATGAGGACCGATAAATTCGTTGATGGCTTGCAGGTAATAGCAGCCGGGCCGATCCTGGCTCTGCATCCTTCCGGCTATACCATTAATTACCTGCTGTATCCTCTGCTCGGCAGCGATATACGGGCAACGGGTTTGCGGATTGTTTAATTCGCTGTTATGTATATCTGCAATTTTTTTGAGTGTTCCTTTTATCGCGTTCAGCACCGGCGCGTTGCGGCGCATGCGGCACCATTCCATAAATTGCTCCTGGTGTTTGGCAATAATATTCATCGCCATGGGTATTTCCGCCTCACGTTTTTTCAGGGTGGCATCTTTCATTTTCGAAAGCTCATCTACGTTCACCAGCGTAACGTTCTCCAGTTCCCTTGCCGTGGCTTCCACGTTATTAGGCACCGAAAGATCGATGATCAGCTTATCGCCCGCATTTTCCAGGTGACTTCTTAAAATCGCAGGCTCATCGGCGCTGCTTGCTACCAGCACTATATCCGCGTCATAAATCTGTTGGCTCAGTTCATCCATCGGGGCGTGGTTCAGGCCAAGTTCCTTTGCCAGTTGTATAGCTTTATCTTCCGACCGGTTAATGAGGGTGATATTCCTGGTTCCCAAATAATCCACCAGGTTTTTGCACGTATTGCGGCCTATTTTTCCGGTGCCAACCAGCACTATATTACAGTGCTCGTAGTTAATCACATGTTCTTTTATGTACTGCACCGCCGCAAACGAAACTGAAACCGTGCCGCCGCTTAACGCTGTGTTGGTTCTGATCTCTTTGGATGATTGCAGCGCTGCGTTTACCAACCGTTCCATAAAACAATTGATGCCACCGCGTTCTTTCGAAAACTTTACTGCCTGTTTCAGCTGGCCCACAATTTCATAATCGCCTAATAACTGCGAATCCAGCCCCGCGCCAACACTAAACAAATGCTCAACAGCATCGCGTCCGTTTTTAACATAGGCTGTTTGCCTGAACGTGGCTGCATCGCCCTGCGCACGGCTGCAAAGCAGGCTGATAAGCTGGCCGGCGTTATCGGCCATACCGTATATCTCGGTGCGGTTGCAGGTAGACAGGATGAACATAGAAGCTACGCCCTGTTCGGCGGCTGCTTGCAATATCCCCTCGTAGTGTTCACTGCTGATGGAAAACATCCCGCGTGTAGCGGCATCTGTCTTTTTATAGTTGATGCCCGCAACGTAGAAATTCGAAATATCGGATGGTTTGTTAGTTTGCATGGTTAGTTAAGATACGCGGCAAATAGCCTAAAGGTTATCACCCTCATAAAATACATCGTTTTGGTTTTTCCTGATTTCACGATCTCAAATATCAGGGCTGAAAAGGTATTGCCGCGTGATTTGAAGCGGGTAAAAAAATGATATGGATCATTTTTAAAAAAGAAGCGGGCCGGGAAAACTCAACCCAAACCCGCTTCATCCACTTCACAGCATTCAAGAGTATTTTACATCTGAACCACCTGGCTCCTCAAAGTCTCAACCAATGCACCAACAGAGGTTATCAGGTTAGATGGCAGGTGATTCTTGTTGGCGCCCTTTACAAGGTCATCCACAAAAGCGTCGAAATCGGCGCTGGTCGCTTTGCCGTTCATCCGGTTGTTCACCGCCGGGTCATGCGCATCGTGCATGCTCATACCGGAGTAAGTATAACTTTTTGACCCGGTAGCAACTGCCACAAACGTTGTCAGGTTGTCGCTCAGTTCAGAAAAGCCCGATAAGTTTCCGGCGGTTACCTCGGACAGCAGCACCGTAAAATGGCCGTTAATGCGGCTATCGGCAGCAATAACAAATATGGTGCTGTCTATAACGCTCCGTATGCCCAGGCGACCTTTTTGAATCATCATACCCGGATTGGCAGGGTCGGCCACCATGGTACTTCCGCCCAACGAGTCGTATAGCGTGGCCTTAACCGGCGCGGGGGTTGATTTTTTACTGCACGCCGAGAAAAATGAGATAGCCATCAGGCTGATCATTATAATGGCTAAAAATGGTACTTTTTTCATAATAATTGTTTTTAGAGTATGTGTTCGATGAATTTGTAAACTTTATAGGTGACCGATGTTTTAGCTACGGGGCAACTGCTGGCCAGGTCGGCCTCAGTCGGCTTAAAGCGATCGGCTTTCATGTGGAAGTCGGATTTAAAGTCATTCACAATTTTGTCCCCTGTTGTTTTGATGGGATAAAATGTGAATACCACAATCCGGCTGTCCGGGTTTACCAGCACGTGGTCTATGCCTTTTTGATGATACATCCATGCGGATATTTTGTTGGCATCGTCCTGGGTTATCGGTTGTTTGATATCGATCCTGGCCATTGTCTTTGAATAGGGGCCCGGTGGCTTGGGGCGATAAACCCAATAGATATGAACCGCCAGCACCACTACCAGGAGCAAAAAGGTGGAAAGGCTGTAAAGCGCTATCTTTTTGATGGTTTTTGCTTTCATAAGGTGATTTTGAAGTGTTGATTAAGAATGTTGTTTGATAGAGTTACGCAACCGGCGGGGAAGCGGATTTATCGGGCGGGTGTATTCTCACAACCTTTGGGAGTTAAAAATTTTTAAGGCTGAAAATCAATTAACCAGTTCGCCCTTATTGACGCAGGTAAAGCTTACGCTGGTTAAATAAAAATAAAGACACCGTTAAAACACCGTAACAATTGGGTGTTTTAACGGTTGATTGTAACAGGTGTGTTACCATATTTTAGTTGCCCCTTTATACCCCAATTTTTATGGCAGTATTACGACAGGTTTCATGTATTTCGAAACGTAACTATTATTTTGATCCTCACGAGATCATCAAAAGCTTTGGTGGCCAGTATCTCGGGTTCCCCTGGGAGTTGCCCGATTTTATGGTGTTGCACTACATTAAAACCGGTATGGAAAAATATTACGTTCAAAGCGGCGAGCGCAAGCTAAAGATAGTTATAGCTTGGCATAATGGTAAGGAATACCTTAAGGCCGAAACAGACGATTACAGCCCCGATACCCTGCTGGCCCTGCCCGATTGCGATGTGCTGAAAATAGTGGAATAGTTTTTTAAGATTTGTTGGGGTGAGTGCATATCCCTGCTACACAATTGCCAAATTATAACACTTTATACAATATCCAGTTATCCGTCTCGTACACTTTTTGCACGTTCAGGTTGCTGTCGGATTTTTTGATGGCCGGCAGGTATTTGTTATTCAATTGTGTGTAACCGGTAAGCGGGTTGCGGTCGGTAGCTATCAGGATATAATTGACATATTTTTCGGGGGCCTCACTTGCGCTCAGGTAGGTCTCCTGGTAAGGCATGGTAAACCGCTGGATATGATCCGAGAATGCCACAACCGGGTAGGCCACCGCATCATCTATCATCACCTGCTGCTCTAACGGCAGGCTGTTGATGAACGAGGCTATCTCTCTATTTTCGGCCTGGCTGTCGTCCGGCGTGGCGTGGAACAGGGTATTCACAAAGTCGCGTTCTTCAAAAATAAAGGAGTTTTTCAAAAAGAAATAACCTGTAACCAGTTGTATCAGTACAATGACTGTCAGCAGGGTTTTCATCAGGCGCTGGTTCTCGTGCCGGTGACCCCTGAAGACGATACATAAAAGCGACAGCACCAGGAAAATGAGAAAATACTCATGCGCCAGGAATATCTTGTCATATTTTATCTGCAGGAACTCCACAAAGGCAAAGGGTGCCGCAACGGTTAATATCTGGTAAGTATTATGCCTGAAAAGGTAAATAGCCACCACGATCATAGGGCAATACAACGCAATACTTGCTGTAACCAGAGGCGATATCTGCGACGACTGGTAGTGCACAAAACTGGTAGCCTGCTCAAACTGTAGCTTTTCGGTCAATACCGTCCAGGTAGCGTAGGGGCTGTCCAGGAAGTAGTCGAGGTCGTTGGCGTGCGTCAGGTTCAGCATTTTGAATATCGCTATTGATGCTAATGGCAGCAGGAAGATGATGATATATATGGCAAACGTTTTATTGATAAGCTTGCGGCGAAGCGCCGGCGCATTAAAGCTTTGTATCAGCCTGAAAATGGTTTCCTGCTCGCTCAGGTTAAGGCTTTGCGTAGCGATGAAAAGCACCAGCGGGATAAAGAACAGGGTGAGCCAGATAAACTTATAATCGCAAAATACCAGCACCACCAGGCATATACTGGCAATGGAGACGTGGAACGTGGTGTTGGATTTGTAGTACCGGAGTATATGATAAAAGAACAGGAACAGGAAAATAAGTACCAGGTATATCGACTTACCCGAACATGCGGTATATAAAAGCCCCGGGTGCAGGGTAAACAGCACCAGCAGTATCAGCATATAAAAATCGTCGTGGCTGCGCTTGGTAAGCGTGTGCGCCATAATGTAAAACAGCAGCGCGGTACCCACTGCCGATGCGAATATGGGGCCAAGCAGGAAGCTTTTGAAGGAAAAGATGAACGTGCCGTAAAACGGGAGGATAGGCGCGGTAAGCCCCATCACCTTCAGCCGGTTGCCAAGACCCTCGATCAGTATCTTGTTTTTTTCCGAATAAAAAAGCGACTCGAGGTTGTGATAGCCCAGGTTATGCAGGTACACTCCTAAAAAGATGTAATAGCCCGCAAGCAGCAGCGAAAGAATAATAAGATATAACGTTCTCCTGTGCATTACCTGATCACATTTGTCGCGCTGTTTACCTTGCTCAAACCATGGTTGGTTTTTTCCCAGTAAAACGGTTTTACAACTAATTGATATAATCCCTTATAAGCCGCCGCCGAGTGCATAAGCCAGTAAACCGGGTTGGCGATGGCAAATAATATCAGCTCGTAAAAGCGGCGTTTAAATACAGCCATCATATTGACATAGATCATTAATATATTCCCCACCATCAGGTTAAAGATGGACACAAACAGCACCCAGTCGGGGAAAAGCTGCTTGATGGAAGCAATATTGAATATCACATACGCCAAAAAAACGATAAGCAGTATTGGGTAAACCAGGAAAGTAAGCGGGGTAGCGCCCACAAAGAAATTAAAACCAATAAACCCTCTCCAGCCTATCTTTTTTATCAGCCTCACCGGGTTGCGCATGTGCACCAGGTAAGTTTGCATATACCCTTTGATCCATCTCGACCGCTGGCGTATCCAGTTAATGGGTTCGTTATTGGCCTCTTCATAAGTGGTGGAATTGACAATGGCCACCTTGTAACCTTTAGCATAAGCACGCACGCCCAGGTCGGCGTCCTCGGTTACATTGAAAGGATCCCAACCGCCAAGTTCAACCAGGGCGTCTATTTTAAAATGATTGCTGGTGCCGCCCAATGGGATGGGGATATCCAGTGTATCGAGTCCCGGCAGCATATAATCGAACCAAAACGAATATTCCAGTGTGAACATCCTGGTCAGGAAGTTCTCGTTCCGGTTAAAATAATTCAGCGCGCTTTGTATGCAGATATAGTGTTCGGGCAGTTTATTGAAAAGCGCTACCACTTTTTTAAGCTGGTCGGTATCGGGAATGTCCTCTGCGTCGTAAATGGTAAGGTATTTGCCCCTGGCAAAATGCAGCCCGTAGTTGCAGGCCTTCGGTTTGGTTTTGGGCATGTGAAAAGGCACAATGATCACCTCGAAAATCGCCGGAAAATCCAGGTTGCGTACAGCATTCAGTGTTTTTTCGTCATCCTCTTCTATCAGCAGCTTTACATCAAGTTTTTCACGCGGATAGTCGATGCTTTGCAGGTTCCAGATCAGTTTTTTTATCAGTTTATCTTCCTTGTAAACCGGCAGCAGAATGGTGTAAACCGGCAGGTCATCGTCATGCAAATGTTTTAGATCGTGCTTGGTTACTGCCTGGTACAGCTCGAAACGCGAACCCACCAGCGATAAAAAAAGTTTAAAAATAATAGCTATCAGGAAAAAGATGCTGATGGCCACATTAAGGCTGATCATCAGTATTTTAAAATGCAGTACAGCGCCCGCTGCAAAGCCGCCCACCAGCAGGAAAAAAAATACCAGCTGCGGCCCGGTAAACGTTGTCAAGGCCGAACTGTTCGGGTCGCGGTTGAGTAATTCAAATACGGCTGATTTAACCTGTTTTTCGCCAAGCAGTTTGTGGCTCAGCCAGGTAATATCCAGGTCGTCGGCTATAATGATCTCCGGTTCCCGGTTATAAGTCATCCGCACAAAGTCGATAAGCAAGCGGTCGGTGGGGTCGGCCATAACGGTCACCACCCTGTTGTTCTCGATCCGCAGGGGGATGGCAAGATGAGCGTCGGAAAAATCGAGATCTATTTCCTTTATCACATCTTCATCATATTGCTGGTCGCGTATGGCGGTAAACTCATAGCCCGCATTATTCATCGACCGGCCATAATTTTTACGGGAAATATAGCCGTAACTAAGGGCAATTTTCAGGAACGACTGTTCGGTTTTTGCCGAATAATCTTCAATACGTACCCGATCGTTAGCTGATATAAAACCATCCTTTACCAGAAGCTCGGGGACCGAAATTGCCATTTGTAGTATTTATAAGTTATTATTTTGGCTCACCAAAATACTCTCCAAGCGAGAGGATATCGGATCGTCATAATTTTAAAAGCCTTCTCCTTTGGAGAAGGGTCGGAATGAGGTCGCACGCCATATTTTAAGCCCCTGTCCTCACGGAGGACAGGGAAGCCGGGGCTAATCGTTAAACAGTTCCTGTGATTTCTGAACCTTCGAACGCACATACAGGAACGACATCAGTATCAGCACCAGTATACCCAGCAAAATGTACAGGTTGTAAGTTTCCCAAAAACGCGTCAATGCGCTTTTGCTATCAAAATACTCAAGGTTCTCGCTCGATTTATTGATGTTAAACAGGTATTTGTTGCCATTCACGTCCGAGATGCACATGTTGCTCGACAAGGTCGACAACTGCTCTGTGATCGACTTCGAAGCTGCCAGGAATGCGTCGGACTGCTGGTTGCCGGTGGCAGTAATAACCAGCACCGCATTATTACTACGGCCATAAAATATCTGTGCCAGGCCATTTGAAACCGAGTCCGAAAGCCGGTATACCTCCTTATTATTCTCGTTATTCAGTATCCGGAACTTTTGATTGAAGCGTATCGGCGCATCCGGCATTTTATCTATCAGCGGGTCATGCTGAGACAGCAGGGCGACAATATTATATTTTTTTAGTTCAGCAGTACCCACCTTATCCGAGTAAGTAAACTCGGGGAAATTGTTGGCATTGATGTTATTGTTTAATTCGTAAATGATCTCGCCCAGTGCCGAAGCCGCATATTTAGCATATTCCTTGCTGATAACGATCAGCGTGGTGCCGCTGTTAAACGCTTCGGGATACTGGTAAAAGCTCAGGTCGTTCGTAATGAACGGGTTCTTCGATTCCAGGTACGATTTGTCGACATCTATTTCCGCAAAGAAGTTAGTGAACGAGTTGATACAGTTGCCGCTGCTTGGGTATATCCTGAACTCGGCCTCCACGGTGTTATACTTATGGTGCTGGTAGCGGTTAATGCTTACCGATGTGTTCAGCTTGCCCGTGGCGTCAAGCCTTTCGCTGCTGATGAGCATGCCGTTCAGGTAGATATTGAAATAGCCGCGGTCGCCCGGTGTCAGGCTGCTGTAGTTGGCTACAAAGTGCAGTTCAACCTCCTTCGGCGTAAAGCTGAAATCGCTATTTTTGAAGCTGTACACATTGGTTAGCGACCCTATACCCGACATAAAGTTAGGCGCGCCGCCTATTTGCCGCAAGGAAAGCCTTGTCCTGTTTTCTTCTACCGTTTTAAAGAAATTATTTTGAGCATTTTGTATCAGCAGGTATTCGCCGAACGACGAATTCAGGATGTTCATATTGCCAAGCGCCGTTATGGTTTTTTCGTAGCCCGCATCATCGCCGCCGGTCACAAATAATATCTCACCGGGTACCGTTACGGCCTCCTTACCTTTCGCCTTGCCTTTTGCCACCGAATCTTCGTAGGTCACCAGCGCCTTTTTCAGGAAAAGCAGTCCTTGCCCGGGCTCGGGGGTAACGTTTATCAATTGCTTTTTATCGGCCTGCAGGCTGCCCCATTTTCCTACCATAATATAGTTGCGCACGGTATCGGGCAGGGCATCTTCCTGGTAAACTTTGATGTCCTTGTTAAGTGTCTTTTTCAAACGCGAATAAGCCCAGGCCACGGCCTTCAGGTCGTGCAGCGACGGGTTAACAGGGTAAACTATAGCCCTTTTGGATTCGAAACAGTTGCTGATGTTTACATTATTAAAAAAGTTGGTATTCGTTTTTACAAGTGACAGGTAGGAATAATCTTTCACCTTTACCCACATGGCCGGGTTATCAAGGTCCTTACATTTATCGTCCGACACGGTAAGCAATGTTTTTACCTGCACCTTCAGGAACTTATCGGCCGGCAGATCTTCAGGTGTAAGGTTGATCGTGATTTTCTGCACCGAATCCTTGCTCAGGCGGGCGCTATACGCTGGCCTCTCGTTGATGACGATATTCACAAACGAGTGATCTTTGATCAGCGCCTGCGACGGCTCGATGTAAAGCACCAGTTTGCTACCGTTCATCTCAACCAGCGGACTGATCTTCAGGTAAAACGCACTGGCACCGATCATGCCGTAGATAGGTTCATCGTCGTGCCCCATCGCTTTGAAAGATACAACGCTTTGCGCCATTGATGCTGTACTTAGCAGTAGTGCAAGAGCTAAAAGGCTTAAAAATTTATTCATTTGGTTGCAGGTATTAATTGATCACGTTAAATTCTACTCTAAAATAATTGCCATGTTCGTCGCTGCGGTAAGTAAGCTCGCCGCCCATTTCCTGGGTCATCAGCTTGGCTATCGAAAGCCCCAGCCCAAGCCGGCTTTCCACATGCCCCGAAGCATCATTTAAAGTTTTTAATTTGCTGAACATCATATCCAGTTCTTCCTGCCCAATGGCGGTGCCTTCGTCAATTATCTCAAAAACAAAGCGTTGGCGCTGCAGGCTGGTAACCACATTGATGCTGTTATTGGTTTGCGAAAATTTGATGATGTTCGACAGCAAATTCTGGAATATCTGCCCGGTAAACACACGGTCAAGTTTCACATTTAAGGGTAGCTTCAGGATATTGTCCACCAGGTGAATGTTCTTCATCTGCGCGGTTTCAACCAGGCCGCGGTACACGTGCATCACTTCCTGGTTAATGTCAAATATCTCCATGTTAAACTGCAGCTCCGGCGATTCTATCTCGCGCACATCCATCAGTTTGCTCAGCATGTATTGTATTTTCTCGGCCGACTGGCCTATGTACCCGGTAAATTCTTTCTGGTCGCCGCTAAGCCTGTCTTCCTCCTCTTTGATCATGTTGTTACTCATGATGATGGATCCTACCAGGTTCTTCAGGTCGTGCCCCGCAATATTGATAAAGCTGTTCTTCTGCTCATCCAGTTTGCGCAGGCGCTCGTATTGCATATCAATGATATGGTTCTTTTCACTGATGTCCCTGTTTTGTGCCTTCAGTTGCTCGTTCGATTTTTCGATAACGATCTGCTGGTGCACTTCGCGCAATATCACCTTATGCCGGGCATTGGGTATCAGGCACGAAATTACCAGGATAATGAAAAAGTATTCGCCGCCGTTACTGATGAATACGTCGATGGTCGATTCGCTGAAAAGGTTAAAAAACAAAGCCAGCATCAGCAGCGAGAGCAAAGCCTGTATAATGGAATTGACCGGCTCCCAAAAAACCTGCATGTTAAAAAACAGCACTACGGCAGCATAAAGCAGGAAATAAATGTTGAGGTTGCCCGGGTTAACGATAGTGCACAGCAATGCCGACGTGACCGACATCAAAAAGAATGCGGTATGCAGTATAATGCGGTGGTTATAGTTTTTACTATGCAGCCATTGATACAGGATATAAAGGATCAGTATAATGATAATGCGTACAATGAAAAACTGCAGGAAGATATCGGGTGCGTAAATAAAATCGGGGATACTGAATAACCAATAAAGCAGTATGATCGTCCAGATGATATTGTTGGTTTGAAACCATGCCTTTTTTGCGATTTCCCTGGCAAATTCTTCTTTAGTAATTTGAACGAGCATCTATTGGGTTTTCTTAGTTTATAATAGGATTCAACCAGCCGTTAATTAGCGTGAATTATAGTAAAAATAATTGAAAAATGCATGGTTATCAACACCGTTTATTAACATCGTGTTAAGTATACCGATGCCGTTTGACGCGCCAACAGGTGCTGAACCTACAAAAAACGCGCCATCGGGGCTGTATTTTGGTTTCGAATAAGTCCAGGATCCGGACGCCGGCGTTAATATCTTGCGGGCCGGTTTTAATTGTGATAACGATGTATGGTACAAGAATGCCATTGAAGCTCCTGATTTTCAATTGTTAAAGCAGCATTAATTTAAAAGCACAAGATTTTCTGCCGCGTTTAAAAATGCCGGGCCGGGTACTAATGCGCCGAAAAAAAAATCCGGGGCGCCGGCCAAACTTTAAAAATGTGGAATGTTATACGAGATTAAGGCGGTGATTTGTTACCATTTTGGGGATTTAAATAACCATAATTACCCGTTGACTATCAGCGTGTAATGAAAATGCCGTTTAGGCGGGCCAAATAAATATCATCCGAAAACAGCTGGGAACGGTTCTTTTACACTGCTGTTTGACCGATAAGCCGTAATATTAAAAGGGTAAATGATAATTCACAAATTATCAAAACTTAAAGCTTAGGCATGGTGTTACTTACGGGTATACGGGTTCCGAAGCTAAAAGGACTGTCCGCGCAGCGGCCTCGACTTAAATAGTCGATGACCGCTGGATGAAGACACGAATAATAAGGCTGAATTTTCCGTTCCCGGTGATGTGCCGCCCTATGCACATGCCTGGTTATTTGATAGATGCCCGGTTTGGGGGCAAAATAATAAAAATCGGCACTTGACGTAATCATTATATTAAATCGTTACCTTTGCACCCTATTGTACAATATGATATTTTTTGAAGAGAAGCGCAGAGAGGTAATGAAGCATATTGAAAAATATATGCTCGAGAAGATCAACGACTTTCTGAAGCCGGTGGATACCATCTGGCAGCCGTCCGACCTGCTGCCTGATTCGACCCGGGAAACCTTCTTTTCCGAGATCAAGGAATTACAGGAAAGTTCGGCGGGCTTATCTTACGACCTGATAGCTGTACTGATAGGCGATACCATTACCGAAGAGGCTCTTCCAACCTACGAATCATGGCTTACTATGGTTGAAGGGGTATCGAAAGACGAGGAAGGCGGCTGGATGAAATGGACCCGCCACTGGACAGCCGAGGAAAACCGCCATGGCGACCTGCTGAATAAATACTTATACCTGTCGGGCCGCGTAAATATGCGGATGATGGAAGTATCAACCCAATACCTTATTGCCGATGGCTTTGATATTGGCACCGGTACCGACCCGTACCGTAATTTTATCTATACCTCTTTCCAGGAACTGGCAACCAATGTATCTCACCGCCGCGTGGCTTCGGCCGCAAAAAAGGACGGCGACACCCTGCTCTCAAAAATGTGCGGCGTAATTGCCGGCGACGAGGCACGCCACGCCAAGGCTTACAAATATTTCATCAGCAAAGTTTTCGAGGTCGATCCTAACGAGGCCATGCTGGCTTTTGAAGATATGATGCGCAAAAAGATAGTAATGCCTGCACATTTCCTGCGCGAGGTTGGTTTAAAAGTAGGCCAAACTTTCGGGCACTTTACCGATGCTGCGCAGAGGCTGGGCATTTATACTGCCATCGACTATGTTGACATCCTGAAAGAGCTGATTGAAGACTGGCACATTGAAAGTGCGAAAGACCTGAACGAGACCGGCGAAAAGGCCCGCGATTATATCATGAACCTGCCTGCCCGGCTGCTTCGCGTGGCCGAAAGGATGAAAAACCCGATGCTGGAATATAAATTCAGCTGGATAAACGGCTAGTTACTTCTCTTTACTGAAATTAAAACCAGGCGACTTATAGTCTTTACCGATGTAGTCGTCCGGTATTTGTATGCGGTTGCCATCCCGCAGCGATGTGAAATGCGGCGACATGATCTCCACACCTGCTTCGTTAAATTTATCCTGTATTTGCTGGTGAAGCGCCGAATAGATGACGGCCATCTTATTGGGCTGATCCGTATAGGCGTTAACCTGGTAGGTAACGTTAAAGTCGTTCAGGTCGGTTTGCAGCACAAAGGGCGTGGGCTGTTTTTGTATTCCTTCGGTAGCCAGTGCGGCATTGATCATCAGTTCGTGCACCGTTTTCCAGGGAGCATCATAACCTATGGTAACGCTGGTATGCAATATCAGCCCCAGTGTTTTGCACGATGAGGTGTAGTTAAGGGTATGTGACCCGAGAATGGTGGAATTTGGGATGGTTATGTCTTCGTTTTTGATGGTACGGATACGTGTCACCAGCAGGTTTTTTTCAAATACATCGCCCACCACATCGCCGGCCTGTATACGGTCGCCTACTTTGAAAGCACGCATGTAAGTAAGCACAATGCCGGCTACCATGTTGGATATGGCCGATGACGAGCCGAACGAAAAAAGCACACCGATAAAAACAGTTACGCCCTGGAATACTTTGGACTCCGATCCTGGCAGGTAAGGGAATATCACCACGAACATAAAGGCATAAAGCACCACCCTGATGATATTGTAAGTAGGTACCGCCCATTCGGGATAAAAGTTTTTGATCGTAAACGAGCCGTTTTCTATCTCTGCGGCTATAAATTTCACCAGCTTTACGATGTAACGCGTAACGATGTAGATAACGGCGATGGTGAGCAGGTTGGGTATAAAGTGAAGCAGCGACAGCGCAATGTCCCTCAGCGGGTTTACAATATAACTTAGCAGCTCGGTAGAAATGGATTTGGATGCCGGGAATATAAAGAAGAGAATAGGCAGCGACAAATAAACAAGCAGGATAATGATGGCTATGCGCACTACGCGCACAATATTGACGATGAAGGGCCGCAGCCGCGCGGCATAACCGACCGGGGCGCCTTTTTTTGCCAATTTTGCCAGGCGGCTGTCCCATGCTTTCAGGGTTTTCAGTTTTACCCACCTGAATGCCCGGTTTAAGGCCCATATCAATAGGATAAGCAAGACTATCACCGCAACAGCCTCCCCAATATTAATGGCCCAGGCCTTTAGGCTGTTATTGGAAAAGAAGTTGCCCAGGTTTTGCTTCAGGATATTAAGGTAATTGGCGGCAAGCTGAGGCCGGTTCAATTCGGAAAAGGAAGCGTCCTTATCACTCAGCGCAAGGACAATCTGCGACTCGTAATAAATTACCGATAGCGAAGTGTCGTTTTTCAGCTTAAGCGAATCCGGATTAAAGGCAATGCGGTTGGTGATGCCTGCAAGACGGTTATTGATAACTTCTGCGCGCTCTTTAGCAGTTAATAAGCCCTGCCCGGTGTAGAATTTGAAAAGGGTATCCCGGTTGATAATGACCGGCTCGCCTTGCGGCGGTTTTACTTTTTGGGCTTCGGCAGGCAGGACAGCAAGCAGCAATATTTGGAAAGCGATAACGCAAAATCTTATCATAAACCCGATTTTACGTTAAAGTTAGCAAAACATACCAGCAATTTAACCCTCCTGTAACAGGTCCGTACCGTGCTTGCCGGCAAGGTCAAAAAATAGTTCGTTTAGTATCGACTCGACCGTCAGGGAGTTTACATCGTCGGTGTAGTGCTCCGAACGGGTTATGTTCAATTCCGCTCCTTTTACATTTATCGTAAACAGCGGGCCCTCGTACAGGTCCGGCTGTGATATTTCAATTACATCGCCGGAACCTTCGATGGTAAAATGTATTTCCTCGTCCCGTTGCTTCCAGAACATCCTGTCCAGATTGACGCGGATATGTTCCCGTAATTCTTCAGGATCGATCCGCTTGTGCAGGGTTATTATTTTCATGGTCTTTCAAAATAATTACAATATAAAGTACAGCCGGCAACGGTATTTGTTTCGCCTGCCTTCGCCTGTAAGGCGCTCTTTTTGTATCTTTAGGCATGAAGATGAGCGAGCAGATCAGGCATTTTATATTCGTTATTTTAGGAATATTGTCGGCAGGCATGGGCCTGAAAGGCTTCCTGCTTTCGAGTAAATTTATCGACGGTGGTGTTACCGGGATATCCATGCTGGTTGCCGATACCACCAATACGCCCTTATCCGTGCTGATATTTGTTATTAATTTACCTTTCCTTTTCCTGGGTTACCGGCGTTTGGGTATCTCGTTCGCCATTAAAAGTGCACTGGCTATCGCCGGGCTTTCGCTGTGCCTGGCGTTTATTCATTTTCCCGATGTAACCCACGATAAACTGCTTACTGCGGTGTTCGGTGGTTTCTTCATTGGCGTGGGCATTGGCCTGGCTATCCGCGGCGGGGCCGTGCTTGATGGTACCGAGATCGCCGCGCTGCTGGTAAGTAAAAAGTCCAATTTTTTAAAAGTGAACGATGTGATATTGTTGCTTAACGTGGTTATATTTTCAGCTGCTATCTTCTTTTTGGGGGTCGAATCGGCCTTGTATTCTATCCTTACCTACTTTGCGGCATCCAAAATGATCGATTTTATCATCAACGGTATCGAGCAATATATCGGCATCACGGTGGTATCCGTCAAAGGCGATGATATACGGAAACTGATAACCGGCATGGGGCGCGGTGTTACCGTATATGAAGGGAAAAGCGGTTATGGCAAGGACGGTCACATCAACGATCCGCGCGATATTATATTCACTGTAGCCACCCGCCTGGAGATACCTGCCATCAAAGCCAGGATATTGGAAATGGACCCATCAGCATTTATCGTTCAGCAAAGTATTGATGACACCACTGGCGGGCTTTTGAAAAGAAAAGATCATCATTAAATACGATCAAAAAGCAACCCTCTTTGCTGCCCGCAGCAGGAGTAAATCAATACTAACGTGGTGACATTAAAGTAACCCGGGCCTGGCCTGTGCGATACCTTCCCCTAATCTTAGGGGAAGGAGGAGGTTAGGGCAAAATAGCGTGGCATGCAATAAATGGATTAAGGCAATAAACACAGTCAAATTCATTGCCGCCGGCTTTAGCCGACGGAACAAAGTATATTGAAGATTTTGGCTTTAACCAAACCATTACCCCAACTGTTAAATTTTCAATTATTACCTTAGCAAACACTTTTATCCTGATTTCCTATGAAATACAAACTACTTGGCCGCTCGGGCCTCAAAGTTTCTGAATTATGCCTCGGCACTATGGGCTTCGGCACCGAAAATGGCTGGGGCGCCGATAAGGAGTCCAGCTTTGAAATTATGGATGCCTACGCCGACGCAGGCGGCAACTTCCTGGATACGGCCAACCTGTACAAGAATGGCACCAGCGAGAAGATCATCGGAGAATACCTGGCTAACCAGGACCGTGATTATTTCGTAGTGGCCACCAAATATTCGCTGAAGGATAACGTGACCAACCCTAATGCATCGGGCAATAACCGTAAAAATATGATGCGCAGTGTTGAAGAAAGCCTGAAGCGCCTGAAAACGGATTTTATCGATTTGTTTTATCTCCATATCTGGGACGATATCACACCCATCGATGAAGTGCTGCGCGGCATGGACGACCTGGTGCGGCAGGGCAAAGTGAACTATGTGGGCATAAGCGACACGCCCGCCTGGGTAGTGGCCAAAGGCAACACTTTAGCCGAACTGATGGGCTGGAGCCCTATGATAGCGCTGCAAATAGAATACAGCCTGATACAGCGTACCCCCGAGCGTGAACTGATACCCATGGCCAAAAATTTCGGCATGACGTTAACACCCTGGGCGCCCCTCGGCGGCGGTGCGTTAACCGGCAAATACCTGCGCGGCGAGCAGGGCAGGATAAAACCCGATAGCAAAAGGCTGAACGATAATGCCGTTGCCATAACCAAAGTTGTGATAGAAATAGCGGACGAGTTGGGTGTTTCGCCCGGGAACGTCGCCCTTAAATGGACTATGCAGCAGGGCTTTCAAAGCATCCCTATTGTTGGCGCAACCAAACTGAGCCAGCTGAAAGATAACCTGAAGACTGTTGATGTAACTTTAACAGCCGAACACCTCAAAAAATTGGATGAAGCCAGCGCTATCGACCTCGGTTTTCCCGGCGAATTTTTCCGTGAAGATGCGGTCAGGATGAACACCTTCGGCGGGTTTTATGATAGGGTGGAGAAGAGGAGTTAGATATTTGTGACGGGTGATTAGGTATTAGCGCCCCTCCCCGTCGTCTGTGTCCCCACAGACGACTATGACGAATATTTGTATCCCCATCGTCGGTGCCCCTCACAGACGACTATGAGGAATAATTTGTATGTTTATATTACTCAATAAAACACTCATGTCACGATTCAAATTTACCCTCGCGCTCGCCGCTATTTTTACCCTGGCCATTTCAACCCTAAAAGCGCAGATGGCCCCGGCCGCTGTCGACAGCCTGGTTGAAAGAACATTGAAAACTTTTGACGTGCCCGGCATAGCCGTGGCCATAGTTAAGGATGGTAAGATAGTTTACGAAAAAGGCTATGGCGTGCGGTCGCTGGCGCGCGGCGGCAAAGTGGATGAGCATACCTTATTCGGCATTGCCTCAAACAGCAAGGCATTTACCGCGGCGGCTATCGGTATTTTGAGTGACGAAGGTAAGTTGAAACTGGACGATAAGGTGACGGACTACATCCCCGAATTTAAATTATACGATCCCTGGGTTACGTCCGAATTCACTATCCGCGACCTGCTGACACACCGCAGCGGACTTGGCCTTGGCGCCGGCGACCTGATGGACTTTCCCGACTCCACGGATTTTACACTGAAGGACGTGATCCACAACCTGCGCTATTTTAAACCTGTTTCGAGTTTCCGCAGCAAGTTCGATTATGATAACCAGCTTTACATTGTCGCTGGCGAGGTGATCGCACGCGTTTCAGGAATGAGCTGGGAGGATTTTATCGAGACGCGCATCATGAAGCCGCTGGGCATGACCGCCAGCCGGGCAGCTTATCAACGCATAAGCGGCAACACCAACTTTGTGGATGCCCATGCGCCGGTTGATGGTAAGGTTAAGACTATTTCGCGTTATGTTACCACCCATGCAGATGCTGCGGGCGGTATTTATTCGAGCGTGGCTGAACTGAGTAAATGGGTGATCGTGCAAATGGATAACGGTAAATATGATGACAGCAAACAGCTTTTCAGCGAAAAGATACATTGGGAAATGTGGTCCCCGCAAACTATTTTACCGGTACCTGCCTACGGTTACTACAGCACCCATTTTGCAGCTTACGGTTTAGGTTGGTTCCTGAACGATACCAAGGGTTATAAGGAAGTGAGCCACACCGGCGGTATTGACGGTATGGTGACTAAGGTAGACCTGATCCCCGAATTGAAACTGGGTATTATTGTGCTAACCAACCAGCAGTCGGGAGCGGCATTCAGCGCGATTGCCAACCAGATCAAGGACAGTTATTTGGGCTTAAAAGGTCGCGATTGGGTAAAGGTTTACGCCGACCAGGCCAAAGGGCGCCAGGGGGAAGCTGATAAAGTAACCACTGCTGCCTGGAAACAGGTGGAAGCGCGGCAGCACGACGGCTCGAAGATTGACAACAGCCAGTACACCGGCACCTATCACGATGTGTGGCTGGGTGATGTGACCATCAGCGAAAAAGACGGGAAGCTGGTCTTCGCCGCCAAACGCTCACCAAAACTTACCGGGCAGTTATTGGCATATAAAGCCAATACCATGGTGGTAAAATGGAACATTCGTAGTATGGATGCCGATGCGTTTGTTACCTTCTCGCTTGATGAGGATGGCAAACCAACCGGCTTCAAAATGAAACCCATATCCCCGGCAACTGATTTTAGCTATGATTTCCAGGATTTGGATTTTAGTAAGTTGAAGTAAGTCGGGAAGTCAGCGTAAGCCTGAAAGTCCGGAAGAACTATGTTGGAATGCAATGCCCTCCGCCGGATAGGAGATCAGTACCTCTATATGTAAGTTGCATAAGCAAACCAGGGCAGGGGGGCTGTTATCCTGAGGTTCTCGACGGATGTGCGTAAAAGCCTTTGTCCGCCATGTTTCGAGCGCCTCAACATGACACCCTGCGCTTATTGCCGCTATTATTCGAATTTCCTTAAATATCCCGGCTTTATTAATTCCCCGTACCAAATACCGGACGTTTTATCCATGCTGAACCATTCATACCCAGGGGCGTTTTGCAGTACCTGTATATTTTGCGCGGGCATAAAACTTTGTGCAAGCAGAAACTGCTTTTCGTGTTTATTATTTTCTGCTACATCTATCACAATAAAGCAATGCCCGGGCCTGCCCCCGTGGATGAAGACATCCCCGGCCTTTAGTTTGGCCGGGTTGCTAACCGGCTTTAATTCTTTTTCCAGCGATGGTGTGCCGGCGTACTCAAACACCAGCTCCATGTATTTCATAAAGATCTCATAGCTGTAATCCTGCTTGGCGGTATGTACCCACTTATCACCCTGGTAACGATAGCCATTGGCGTAATGGGTGTAATCGCAAACAAAGCCGCTCACAAAATGAAAGCTGATCTCATTGTAACGCTTCTGGCTGTACAAGTATTCGCCGCGCAGGCGCATCACGGCATCGGCGCATTGCTGCAGGTCGTGCTTGCCTACGCTGATGTCCACTACGGCAGCGGTCTCGGCATCCGTCGCAGCAATATTGCCATTATAGGCCCGTGTATGCGCGCCAACCGGTTTAAGCGGCAGGCTTTGCAGGTAGGCCGCAAAAGTTCCGGGTTTTACATCTACCCGGTGGAAGCCATCGGGCGGTTTAAAGCGGGTAACTACGCTGTCGGGCGGAATAAAAGAGGCAAAAAAAATGAAAATTGTGATGGCTGCGATAGTTCTCATCGTATCGTCGCTTTTAGTTTAATAGTTCAGGCCGGTATTCAAAATGCATGGTGTCGTAATGGTACCATTTACCACCCCATATAAACCCATGTTTTTCAAATATATCTACTATAACTTGCGGAATCCGGTTTTGGTATAAAACGTCAGTATTTTCATTGGTACACTTGCAGGCCCATTGCCAGTAATCAGAATATTTAATGTTGATGTCTATCGTCATCCCAAAACTGTGCATGCTTGGGCGGTGCGTACCGGCTATGTTGCGCCAGGCAAACGTGCCGCCGATATTGTCCAGGTATTTCTTCAATTCCGGGTGCTCATCCAATTCTTTCGATACCGCGATGAGTTTTTTATCTACGCCGTTAACCCTGGTCACCCTGATCTTTTGCCCGATCAGTTTCGGGCACCATACAATGGTAGCCAGGTTCTTTTCAACCTGTTGCTTTGTAACGCCGTACATTTTTGAGAAAAACATCCCGTTTCGTATCCTGCCAGGATCGAAGTTCTTGGCAGGAGAATTTTTTGGTAAGCCGCCCTCATACGGCTGACTGAACATATCTTTCATATCCGGATCATCCAACAAAGCCTGGTAAGACTTGTTTTTAATGCCGTCGTCCCATATCATCCGGCTGCCGTCTTTGAATAGTAATTGGTTGTCTGCAAAACCGGTGACGTAGTCGGGGTAGCATTTGATTAGCTTTTGAGCGGCTGTGGGGATAGTATCAATATCAACCTTTGTAGTATGCCGATATACATTTGCTAAAGGATGGGTAATCAAAAACCACCCAACAACAATTTCAAGAATTAGCCTCATAAGATGATGTGAGATAAATATAAGAAAAGCCCCTTAATCTTCAATCGATAGTCTCAATTAACCTCACATAATGGTTCCTAACTACACAAATTGATATCAAATTGTTAATTTTGTTTTAACCTTTCCTATTATTGACATAGTCGAGCCAATTATACCTTATTACTTTAATTCCATAATGAATAAACAACGTCGAAAAAGACTACGTAAAAGACAAAAAATAAGTCAAATCAAGGCTTTAAAATCAAATAGAAGATTTAAGGCCTTCACCCGAAATCAAAATCGATATAAACGGCGAAGAAATCAATCTTTTAAGCGGATTAGATCGGAGCACACAGGATATAAAAATGCTTTGCGTAAAGAAGAAGCAATTCTACCGGATATCTTTACGATTAACGACAATTTAGAAGGCGTCTTAAATTTTATATATAAAAGTAAAAAGATATTAGAACGACGTAAGGTTCATCAAGTTGACTTTGATTTTAAAAATGTAAGAAAGGTTGATGACGGCGCAGCGACAATGTTACTCTCAATATGTTCTGACATGGATAGTAAAGGTATACGAGTTCGAGCAAATCAACCACTTGAGCCAAATGCCAGAGAGTTTATCATCAAATCCGGCTTTATGCAATATTTTGAAGGTCCTCATCGCAAGCTAAAATCGGAACTACTCAATATGACTATTAAAAAAGGTAAAACCAAAATTGAACAAAAAGACTCAGCCGGCTTAATTCATAAATCGATGAAAACAGTATTTACGGAAAAAGCTGATCTTAGAAATCAAAAGCTCCAAGGCATGCTTATAGAATTGATGACCAATTCTGTTAATCACGCCTACTTAAATGATCAACGGGAAAAAACCTGGTATATATCAACGAGTCATTATCCAAATCAAAACAAAGTAGAATTTTGTTTTGTTGACAATGGGGACGGGATAATAAATACTATAAATGTGAAGTTTAGACTCTTGATAGACAATGTGGAAATATTAAAGAATGCTTTTAATGGCGACTATAGATCAAGAACTAAATTGAGGAATAGAGGTCGGGGCTTGGTTGCGGTTAAGGATAGTCATACAAAAATGACTATACGCGGATTAAAAGTAATTACTAATAATGTATTTTTGGATTTTGAAAATAATGTTACCTTTAAACTGGCAACGCCATTTTCAGGGACGTTTTATTCATGGATATTAGATAAATCATGCAAGCAATGACAAAGCACTTTCTGAAAATAAGTAAAGATTTTTCAGAAACTCCTGGCGCACGATATTATTCAGATGGTAATTTTTCGGGTGAAGAATTTTATGAAAAGATTCTTAGATATGCATTCAAGGAGGCGCTAGAGGACGATTCTAAATTAGTAATTGATTTAGATGGCACTGAAGGGTATGCTACGTCATTTTTAGACGAAACTTTCATGAGACTCGCAAAAGAGTTCGGTAAAGAAACTGTGTTAAAAAATATTGAATTAATTTCAATAGAAGAACCGGACTGGAAAGATGAAATAATTAGTTATATAAAAGACGTTGAATAAGTATTTCATTTATGGACTATGTATAACTTCTGGCGTTTTGCTGGGAGTTTTTTTTTGTAATTTTTCTTATTTTGAATTTGATAAAAGCATAAAAATTACCGACATAATTTACTGGATAATCACAAGCACGGTTGGATTATATATTGCAATTAATGTTAATAAGGTATTTCAAAAAAATCATTCAGAAAAAGACATCATTATTTTAGAAATAAAAACTATAATCAAGTCAGTTGATAAGATGATTTTTTTTATAAAAATGAAGCGCTTGCCTTTCGAAACAATTAAGGCTCAGTTTAAAGAAATAAATGAACATCTTAACTTACTTGACACTTTAATTAAAGAAAGTCATTGCTCTACGCTCAGTTTAAGCAATCATAAAAAAAAATTGCACGAATTAAGACGTTTAATAACAGGCCTATCTCCAACAAATGGATTTATTATTTTAAAAAATTCAAATTTTAACGACATATCAAAAAACGCTCGAGAATTTAAAGTAGCCTTCTACAAATTGATTTTCGCTATTAATAAATGCTAGTCCTACATATTCCTTCTATACTGCCCCCCAACTTCGTACAGGGCATGCGATATTTGCCCTAAGGAACAATATTTACATACTTCCATCAGCGTTTCGAAAATATTTTCACCTGCTATGGCGGTTTGCTGTAAGTTTTTCAACAGGGCCGGGGCTTTATCGCCATTGCGTTCCTGGAAAGCTTTTAACGCAGCTATCTGGAATTGCTTCTCTTCTTCTGTCGCCCGTATCACTTCGGATGGCGTAATAGTGGGTGATCCTTTTTTATTCAGGAAAGTATTAACGCCCACGATAGGATATTCGCCGGTATGTTTCAGTGTTTCGTAGTAGAGCGACTCCTCCTGTATCTTACCTCGCTGGTACATAGTTTCCATGGCGCCTAATACGCCACCGCGGTCGTTGATTCGTTTGAATTCGGCTAAAACAGCATCTTCCACCAGGTCGGTTAATTCTTCAATAATGAAAGCGCCCTGCAACGGGTTCTCATTTTTAGCCAGGCCAAGTTCGCGGTTAATGATCAGTTGTATTGCCATAGCCCGCCGGACAGATTCTTCAGTCGGCGTGGTTATTGCCTCGTCGTAGGCATTGGTATGCAGCGAGTTGCAGTTATCGTAAATGGCATACAATGCCTGCAGCGTAGTGCGGATATCGTTAAAATCGATCTCCTGTGCATGCAACGAACGCCCACTGGTTTGGATATGGTATTTCAGCTTTTGCGAACGATCATTCCCCTTATACTTGTTTTTGATGGCTTTGGCCCAGATCCTCCGCGCAACGCGACCAATAACCGAATATTCGGGATCGATGCCGTTGGAGAAGAAGAAGGACAGGTTAGGGGCGAAATCATCGATATGCATCCCACGGCTCAGGTAATACTCTACATAAGTAAACCCGTTTGACAGCGTAAATGCCAGCTGCGAAATAGGGTTTGCGCCGGCCTCGGCAATATGATAGCCTGAAATGGAAACCGAATAAAAATTCCTGACCTTCTGATCGATAAAATATTGCTGGATATCGCCCATCATCCGCAAGGCAAATTCGGTGGAGAAGATGCAGGTATTCTGCGCCTGGTCCTCTTTCAGTATATCCGCTTGCACAGTTCCCCGAACGGTTGAAACCGCAAATGCTTTGATCTTTTGATAAACATCAGCCGGCAAAACCTGGTCACCGGTAAGGCCGAGAAGTGTTAACCCTAACCCTGTGTTGCCGGCGGGTAGTTTCCCATCATACCGCGGGCGTTTTAACCCCTTATCATCATAAACCTCTTTAAATTTCGCCTCTACCAAATGCTCCAGTTTGTGCTCGTGAATATACTTTTCGCATTGCTGGTCGATAGCCGCATTCATAAAATAACCCAGCAGCATTGGCGCGGGGCCGTTAATGGTCATTGATACCGAGGTGGATGGATTACACAGGTCGAAACCGGAGTACAGCTTTTTAGCATCATCCAAAGTGGCTATGCTCACCCCCGAGTTACCGATCTTGCCGTAAATATCAGGACGCGTATGCGGGTCTTCACCGTAAAGGGTTACGGAGTCGAACGCAGTGGATAGCCTGTGCGCGGGTTGCCCCAGCGACACGTAATGGAAACGCTTGTTCGTTCGCTCCGGACCGCCCTCACCGGCAAACATGCGCGTTGGGTCCTCCCCTTCGCGTTTGATAGGAAACACACCGGCCGCATAAGGAAACTCGCCCGGCACATTTTCGGTCAGCAGCCAGCGCAAAATATCTCCCCAGGCTTCGTATCGGGGCAAAGAAATTTTAGGGACCTTCAATTGTGAAAGCGAGGTATAAAACAAAGGTTGCTTGATCTCCTTATCCCGTACCTTATATATAAAATTCTCAGCTTTATATTGTTTTACCGTTTCCGGCCATTCTTTCAAAAGCCGTTTGCAATCGGGATGAAGGTGGTTCTCCAATGATCTATAAATTTCCTCCAACCCCTCCTTAACACCCTCTCCTTTGGAGAGGGCCGGGGTGAGGCTGATCGCACCCTGCACCTGGAACATCTGCTGCGCTATCCCGCACTGCTCATCCACCCATTCGTTATACGCCTTGCTGCTTTCAACTATCTCCGCCAGGTACCGGTTACGGTCGGGCGGAATAATAAATATCTTTTCCGATTCGCCCCAATGCAGGGCCGCAACGTCATATTTCTTCCCGATAAAATCAACACCCGTTTTCGCCTTGATAGTTTTCATCAACGCCTCAAACAGGTTGTTCATACCCGGATCGTTAAATTGCGAAGCCATGGTGCCGAAAATAGGCAGGTCTTCGTCTTTGGCAGTGAACAACTGGTGATTGCGCTTATATTGCTTGCGTACATCACGGATGGCATCCAATGCGCCGCGCTTGTCGAACTTGTTTAATGCCACCACGTCCGCAAAGTCCAGCATATCTATCTTCTCCAGCTGCGTTGCCGCACCAAATTCAGGCGTCATTACGTAAAGCGATACATCGCAATAATCGGTGATCATCGTATCCGACTGGCCGATGCCCGAAGTTTCCACAATGATCAGGTCATACCCCGCCGCTTTGCAGATATCTATAGATTCCTGCACATATTTCGACAAAGCCAAATTAGCCTGTCGCGTTGCCAGCGAGCGCATATATACCCGCGGACTATTAATCGAATTCATCCGGATACGGTCGCCTAATAATGCACCGCCAGTTTTCCGTTTGGAAGGATCGACAGAAATAATGGCCAGCGTTTTATCCGTCTCCATTAAAAACCTGCGCACAAACTCATCCACTAAGGATGACTTCCCTGCACCGCCCGTACCTGTAATGCCTAAAACGGGAATAATCCCCCTCTCCCTTGGAGAGGGGTTAGGGGTGAGGCCTTTCTCCGCCAGTGTTATCAGCGACGCTATCGCTTTCGGATCTTTTTCCGGCAAATGCTTCAACTCGCCGTTCAGTTTAACAACCGTAGCAAAGTCGCATTGCTGCAGCATATCATTGATCATGCCCTGCAAACCCATCGTACGCCCGTCATCAGGCGAATAAATGCGTGCGATGCCATAGTCCTGCAGTTCTTTTATCTCTTGCGGCAATATCACGCCGCCGCCACCGCCGAATATCTTGATGTGCCCGGCCCCGCGTTCGCGCAGCAGGTCATACATGTATTTAAAGTATTCGATATGCCCGCCTTGGTAGGATGTAAGCGCAATGCCCTGTACATCTTCCTGTATGGCACAGTTCACCACCTCGTCCACCGACCGGTTATGCCCCAGGTGTATCACCTCGGCGCCGCTCGATTGCAAAATGCGGCGCATAATATTAATGGTCGCATCGTGCCCGTCAAACAGCGATGCTGCGGTAACAAAGCGTATTTTATTTTTAGCGTGGTATGGCGCGAGGGTTTCCATTGGCGGTATTTCTACAGCAAAGCTAACTAAAATGTTGCAAAGCTATGCATGCATAATAACCGGGGCGAAACGGCTGGCATATCCTGTATAATCTCCTCAATCCACTAATCGTGTCATAAAAAACGGGAACCAGGCATTACGCCCGGCCCCCGCTCCGGAAATCTGCGAGAGATTTTTCTTTATTCCTTCTTTTTGGCGGTTTTCTTTTCTACGGTCGTTTTTACCGTGGTTTTGCTTACGGTATCCTTTTTTGCGGTGTCGGTACCCATCTTCATGCTATCGTTTGATGTAGAATCGGGCGTCATGGCCGAATCCATTTTCATAGTCGATGCCGAATCAACCGAAGTCGAATCTGAAGTGCTGGCCGAACTATTCCCCTTGCATGCCGCCATGCTTAGCGATAACGCTAAAGCAACTAACGGCAGCTTTACATAATTTTTCATATTGCTGTATTTTAACGTGTTATAAAATGGATAAACCCTGTCGAGGTGAAATTGTTTGAAAATATAACGGCCATCTTAAAAGCACTACTCCCCTGGAAAGGGGTTGACGTGAGGCCACAAAAAACGGGATCTGTTCATTAAATTACAGGTCCCGTTTTCGGAAATGTTTATCCGGATGGTTTGCAGCATCCCTGCTGTATCAGGCCACCTTACCGGTGACTTTTTGAAGTGTTGCCGCTTTGCTGGTTGCTGTTGTTGCCCATGTTGCGGTTTTCTTTGTTACGATCGTTCCCCGTTTTGGAAGGGCTCGTTGCCATTTTCCTGTCGTTCTCATTTTCGCGGTTGTTAGTGCCGCTTTGCTTTGTGGTAGGCATAACTAAAGAATTTTATTGGTTAAACATTTTTGTTAATTAACTAAATAACCATCAAAAAACAGACTGGTTTCGCCCTTTTTGATGGTTATACCTAAACGCCTGATTGATAATTTATTAATTTTTAATTAAATTATCTGTCCGGTTAAAGCGTAGCCCCCGGCGGCAATTTGGCTATGTCGGTAGTATTGGGCAGCTTAAATACCCTTACATCCGCCACTTCAGTTACCAGCAACAGGAAGTCCTTTTTTTGTTGTTTATCGTTGATGGGTTTATTATTGATAACAGTTTGGACCGCTGCCAGGGCAGAATCGTAAGCCTGGCTGACGGTTTGGCTCGCCGTATGGTCGTATTCGGCAAACGGCAGGTCTTTCCAAATGCCGCAGTAGCTGATGGAACGGTAAAATTGCGCATCGCGCATTTCCTGGTGAAGTAATTCGTAATCGTTGTGGTCGGGGTTAACCAATTCAACCCTTGTTGTGAATGAGGCCATTGTTTTTTTTAATTTAGGTTAAATAATGTCCCAAAGGTGAGCTAAATCAAAGCGCCCCGCAACCGGTCTTTTAACGGAATTTTTAACGTACTTCCCGTAAGTAAAACTACCTGTGTATCAGTTTGTTTTGCAAGTAAAATGCGTTTGCCGCCCAAAAAGCCTATCTTTGTCACCATTCACCGGTGTAATCAAAAAATAATCGGTGGAATCAAGAAATATCGGTGGAATCACTCTTACAACAAGGCATAAAAGGATACAATAACTATGGTGCGTGGCTGCGCGAAAAATATAACGGGCAGCGCGTGTTCAAAGTTATTGTGGATGGCGGCTTTACCTGCCCCAACCGCGACGGCTCAAAAGGCTATGGAGGCTGTACTTATTGTAATGTAGATTCATTTACACCGAGCGTATCGAGGCAAGAACCTAACTTGCGCGAACAGGTGATCAAAGGCATGGAGCGCGCGGTTAAAGGCAACAGGGCCGATAAATTTATCATCTACTTTCAGCCCAATACCAATACCTACGCGCCGGCGCATTATTTGAAGATGTTATATGACGAAGCGCTGAGCATCAATACAGAAAATATTGTCGGTCTGTCTGTAGGTACACGGCCTGATTGTATCGATGCGGAAAAGATTGCCCTGCTGGAAAGCTATACCGACCGTTTTGATGTCGACCTGGAAATGGGGATGGAGTCGATATATGACGACACTTTATTACAGATAAACCGCGGGTGCCTGCACGGCGACCTGGTGAATGCACTTAACCTGGTTAAAAACAGTCCGCTTGATATTTGCGTGCATACCATTTTTGGCTTCCCCTGGGAAACTAAGGAAATGATGCTGAAATACGCCGATGAGATCAATCGCTTCCCGCAAATAAAATTTGTAAAATTCCACCACCTGCATATTGTGGAAGGTTCCGTAATGGGCGTTAAATACAAGCGCGATCCCTTCAAGTTGTTCACTCTGCCCGAATATGCGGATTTCCTTTGCGAACTGCTACCCCTCGTTCGCCCGGACGTAGTGATACAGCGCCTGTTTGGTTTATCGGATATGGAACTGCTGATAGCACCCAACTGGGGCCTCAAAAAATCGGAGATACAGCATTATATAGATAAGACCATTGAAGAAAGGGGTGTGGTGCAGGGTTCGGCGTGTTGAGTGCCAGGTAATTCAAAGATCCTCCCAGTTTATCACGCCATCCAACAGCTCGGCACCCTTATCCGTTAACTCAAAATTACCGTCGTCAGACCTGACGATCAGTCCTTTGCCGAGCGCGAAATCCACCCGCTCTCCAATAGTGAAACGGCCTTCTTTCGGGCCGACGAAGCCGGTTGCTTTAATGCTTTCGAGCATTAGAAGGATGATATTTTTGTCCATTAATCAGGGGTGTCTTTTTTGCCGCCAATTTTAAAAATAAAAACTGGATTTTTTTTGTAATCAATTTTTACTGGATCCGCGTGTATAACAGGACAAACTGGTTCTTCCCTTTGATAGTGCTCATTTCTATCTTTGCACCGTTTTGGGTATCTATCCACGTATTGTCCGTTGTTTTTTTGTATATGCCTGTGAGCGCCGCCTGCATGGTTTGTACGGATTTTTGCAGCACCTGGTTAGACGGGGATGAAAATACCTGTTTCAATTTATAGCAATTGCTCTTCCTGTAATAGCAACTCTCAATTATCCCACTGCTCAGTTTATAAACATCGCAGGTGTCGCTTTGAGAAACGGTGGTAATTGCCGGAGATGATTTTTTCACCGCTGCCCTGATCTCAGCTTTCGATTTCCTGAAAAAAGACTGTTGGGCCTTTGAGCAGAATGGTATGATCAATATGGCCGCAGCCAGCAATAGTTTTCTCATAATATTAAGGTGTGGCCGAAGGTAAGAATAAAAAATACTGGTTTTTATTTAGCCGGGCAAAAGGCCATTAAAACATTTTTACGGTGTATTCAAAAGCCTCGTTGTTGTTGCGCAGAAGCATAAAGCCGTCATTATCATTATCCTTCAATACCAGGTCGCCAATTTTCGCGGTAGTTTCAAATTTGGGGGAGTCATAAAGCGGAACCGGCATTATTTTATAATCGGTTCCATCAACCCGCAGCATTACATAGTCGCGGTAGTGGTAAAAAGTGTCTATTTTGCCGCTGATGCGGGCGTCATGAAATTCCTTATATTTTACCGCCCGCAACGAAAATAACACCATACACAAAGCGATCATCACAATAAAATAAAATGGCTTTCTCATCCTTAAACGGGCGTTAAACATCGTTACCATGCCATCTTTTTACGATAATTTTTTTATTATTGTTTAATTTACCGGAATAAAACCCGGTGCCACTAAACGGCGTAAACAGCGATAAAATAATTTAGTCTTGTCACGACGAGAGCAGCAGAATTACATCCCCGCGCTTACAGGTGTGCGTGCTTTGGCAGCCTACCTGGTATTCATTTCGCATTACGAATATACTTTCGACCAGGGTTTTCCGCATTTTATCCAACGCTTTTTTCTTGAGTTCCACATTGGCGTTACTATCTTTTTTGTGCTGTCGGGCTTTTTGATCGCTTTCAGGTATTACGATAATTTCCATCTCACCCGGGAGTGGTTCAAGCAATACCTCAAAAATCGTGTAGCCCGCATTTATCCTATGTATTTCCTGATAACGGCCGGCGCTTTTATCGTTTATTACTTTACCCGCGACCCATCCGTTGTCAATGGTTTCCCCAGCGCCGTCGGGTTGTTTTTTATGCACATAACCTTTGTACGGGGTTTTTTTCACCAGCTTAATTTTACCGGGGTTGCCCAGGGCTGGTCGCTCACAGTCGAGGAGTGTTTCTATTTTTCGGCGCCTATTGCATTTTTTATCCTGCACCGCTACCGCAAATATTTTTTGCAGATACTGGCCCTCACAGGCTTCGGCTTCCTGATGGTACTCATATTTCGCAATGTAAACTGGTACGGGTTCTTCGGTAATTTTACCTTCATGATGCTTTATACATTTTTCGGGCGCTGTTTCGAATTTTTTGCCGGCATCAAGCTGGCGCTAATGATACGGCAAAAAGGATTCCATCGCACCAATAAAATAAAGTTTACATACATAGGCTTTTTCCTCATATTTTTCTGTGTATGGTTGATGTCGCTGCTGCCAATACCTAAAGGCTGGTCAGCTGGGCTGCACAACCCGCTGGGCATCATCATCAATAATTACCTGCTGGCTATCTCGATAGCAACATTCTTTTATGGCCTCATTACCGAAACTACGTTGATGAAAAAGGTGCTGGCCAATCCCTTTACCGAGCTGTTGGGTAAAAGCTCCTATATATTTTACCTCATCCACCTGGGCTACCTGTATGTGTTCATTTATAATGGCATCAACTGGCTGAACGATCGTACGTTCGATCTTTACGACAAGTGGAGCGTCGACTGGCATTCGCCGTTCCAGTACGATAATGTGAATATTTTGTATGCTTTCGTGTTATTGAACGTGGTATCCATATTTTTATTTAAATTTATTGAGGAACCTTTAAACCATTTTATACGTAAATCGGATTTCCTGGTAAAAGCCAAACCAAAACAATAAACCTGTGTATGTTTGATAAGTTAAATTACAGCATAGTGAAAAACTCATTCCGGGCATTAAGCCTCGTCATCGGGTTGTTTTTTTTGTGCTTGGAGCATGCAGCGGCACAGCGCGAAAAAGAAGACGGCGAAGTAGTCACCGAAGTGGTGGCGCATGATGCTAACGCCATTTTTAGCGGGTCGGCAGATTTTACTTTTTCGGTTAAAAACTCACTAAACACCGACCAGGAAGGCACAGTAGGGTACCTGGTAACCACAGAGAAAGGCGACAAGGTACTCGATAAGACCATAAAAGTAAAGATCGACCGAAACTCGAACGAAAGCTATGATTTTCATCTGCCCGAATTGAGATCAGGGTTTTATAAGATCAACTTCATGATCAATACGTCCGATTATGACGATACCACGCGCAAGGCATTCGGTATAAAGCCACAGGAGATACGC
>Ga0310811_10001095_pt1 | contig 34659 bp, 7 predicted proteins | sample YCmetagenome_FD_207642 | JGI IMG/M metagenome (GOLD analysis project Ga0310811, IMG submission 207642) | Soil microbial communities from experimental microcosm in Duke University, North Carolina, United States - YC | ecosystem: Engineered > Artificial ecosystem > Soil microcosm > Unclassified ... | reverse complement strand
CGATCGCTTCATTGTCGTAGTTGTAGTTCAGCAGCCCACCGGTGCTGAGGACGCCGTTGGCGTCGACGGTGCCCATGCCGCGCGCCGTCCCGTTGACGCCGACCAACCGCAGGATGCGGCCGTTGTCGCCGATGATCGTGTCGGCGTCGAGCATGTGACCGTCGGTCTTCACCGTGATCACGCCGGCGGCGTCAACGTTCGCATCACCGATGTCATTGCGGGTGATATCGGTGCCTGCGCCGCCAAAGACCAGGTCCTGGCCGTCCGGCCGCTGGCTACGCGCGACGAGGCCATAGAGGTCGGAGCTGCCGCCAATGATGTCGTCCTGGCCGAGATTGCCAAAGATAACGTCATTGCCGCCGTTGCCCTCGATGTAGTCGTCACCGTCACCGCGACCTTCGAAGCTCGCGGTGACATGGAGATCGGCCTGCGGGTTGCCGCTGAAGTCGAAGCCTGCCTGCGCGGCTGCCGTCGTTCCACGATTGGCACCGAAAGTCGTAAAGCCGGAGGGCAGCCGGAAGTCCCCACCGGTCGCGAGGCCGAGGTTAAGCTGGGCCGCCGTGAGCTGTCTTTCGGTGCTGCCGGCGGCCACGCCGATGGTGCCGTCTCCCTGGATCACATCGTTGCCGAGTTGACCGAATATCTCGTCGTTCCCTGCCCCACCCGCGATGTAGTCGTTGCCGTAGCGATCGGAAGGCGTGGTCGCCAGCATGTCGCTTGCAACCAGCCCATCGTTGTTCACGTGATCGAGCAGCTCGATGTGGTACTGCGTCTGGTGCGCGGGATCGGCCTGCGCCGTCGTCGTCGCGAGACTGTCGACGCCAGCCGCCTGACCCGCTGTCAGCGTTGCAGGGGCACCCGACATGCCCGGCGTGTAATAGATCTGTGTCCCGCTGAGAACACGGAAGCGCACGTCGGTATCGTCGGGCCGATAGCAGATATCGGCGTTGTCGCCGGCGATGGCGTCATTGCCGGCACCACCGTCGATGCGGTCGTCGCTGTCAAGCGAGCCGGCGACGTTGCTGCCGCCGATCAGGATGTCGTCACCATTGCCGCCGTAGAGCGTATCCTTGCCCTGCTCGCCCATGATCAGGTCGTCACCGTCCTGACCGAAAATCAAGTCGTCGCCGCTTCCAGCGAGAGTCGTCGTATGCGTAGCGGTGAATTCGATGAAGCCGTTGCGCGGATCGCCCTCCGGGAACAGATCCCAGCAGACCGGCCGCAGGCTGGTTTCGGGGTCGAACGGGTGGCCATTCTTGCACTCAATCTCGCCCTGGTCACCGAACACGAGGTCGTCGCCGGCGCCGGCGTAGATCACGTCGCTGCCGCTGCCGCCGAAGATCACGTCGTTCTTGTCGCTGCCGGTGATGGTGTCGCTGCCTCCATCGACGAAGTCGCCGTCGCTCGAAGTCTCGATCTTGCAGATAATGAAGTCGTGGACCGCGAACTTGATGGTCGAGCGATCGGTCGTGTCACGGTCGTCCGACGTCAGACGGCCGCTGTCGCCGAGCGCGATGTTGTAGCCTTGGCCGGTGTCGATAACGTCATCGCCGAATCCGCCGAGCACGATGTCGTTGCGATCACCGGTCTTGATCACGTCGTTGCCGCCGAACGCGGTGAATACCGACCAGACGCGATCGATGTCGTTGGTACGGACCGGGTTGGCAGCCGCCGGGTTCTCTATCTCCTCAGCGAGGTAATCGACCAGTCCGTGGTCGCCGAACACGATATTATTGCCGTCGTTCAAAGCCGCCGCACCGCCGCTTCCGAACGCGTCGATCGTATCGCTGCCGCCGCCGCCGAAAATCATGTCACGGCCGCTTCCGGTCGTGATCATGTCATCTCCGTTGTCGAACTCGTTGCCGATGCCGTTGACGGTGCCGGCATCGATCGACGTCACGCGGCCGAGCACCTGCATCTGGTAATCGTCGTCGTCCTTTGTCACGGTCGGAATATTGGCGTCGATCACCGGCGTGTTGAAACCGCTATCCACGCCGAGCAACCGGCCATGGTCGCCGAACACGATGTTCTGGCCGCCGCCGGCGTCAATAACATCGTTGCCCTGCCCGCCGATGATAATGTCGTCGGACGCGTCGTCGGTGATGATGTCACCCTTGCCGTAGGCCGCGAGGGTATCGACACTCTCGATCAAGTCGAGCGTGGTCAGGTCGGCGTCGGTCGTGCCGAAATAGTCGGGGCCGAGATAGCTCATGTGGCCCTGGTCGCCGAAAATCACGTCACTTTCGGTGCCGCCGTTGATGGTGTCGCTGCCGTTGCCGCCGAAAATCCGGTCGCGGCCGGCATTGCCCCGGATGATATCGTCATCTCCGTTGCCCGGCTGGTCGGTACGGATATCGGATACCTTGCGCACGATCAGGATTTTTTGGACATCCGCGATCTGCTGCAGCACGATGCCGTGGTCGCCGAAGATGATGTCGTCGCCGTCGTCGCCCTGAAGCGTATCCTTGCCGGCAACGAGGGTATCGCGGTTGGATTTCGGATTATCGTTGGTCGGACGCGCCGCATCGGTCGTCGGCACCGACAGCACGCGGCTGATGATGTCGACGTTGACGCCGGAGTCGCCGTAGATGCGGTCGTCACCGGCATTGCCAAAGATCGTGTCGTTGCCGGAACCGCCGGCCAGCACATCACCCAGCGACGAGCCGATAATCGTGTCGTTGCCTGCGCCGCCATACACCACAAAGCCGAGCGCATCGGCGCCATAGACCCCCGTCGCCGGCGTGGCAGCGCTGACGTCGATCACGTCATCGCCGCTGCGATCGAACGGATTCGCTCTAGGCAGACGGTAGAAGGTGCCAGGCTGGGCGAGATTAGGCCCGAGGACGAAGGTATCACGCACGTCGGTGTCATAGGGACGCCCGGCGTACCACGAGGCGTCCTGCGACGTGTCGCCGTAGATGACCAGGGGCGAGGTCGGGCCGCCACCGCCGGTGACGGTGATGCGGTCGCCGGCGATGCTGCCGGTATATGCACCGGCCACCGGCGCCTGGACGTCGAGGTTGCCGCCGCCGTGAATGGTGGTCAGGCCGCCATGCAGCGCGCTGGTATTCAGCGTGCTCGTGATATCGAGCGTGTCGTTGCCCGACCCCATCAGCAGATTGAAGACCTCGATATTGCTGTGGTCCGGTGCACCGTTTTCACCCTGCTTGCCGTAGGTGATCCCGGCCGCGAAGTCGTTGGTTTCGCCGAACGAGGTGCGGTCGAAATGCAACCCGGCGGCGAGGTCGAAGCCCACGAGTTGAGTGCTCGTCAGCGTGCCCTTCTTGTCCTCCATGCTGGAGTCGTCGAACACGTTGAGGATGTCGATTGACTGGCCTTCCGGCGGTTGCGCGGCGATGGCGAATACCGGGCGGTTCGTCTCCGCCGGCAGCAAGACCGCGTTGATCAGCGGATGCACCGCGCCGCCGACGCCGCCCTCGATCTCGAGCGGACCCTTGATCTGCGAGAGCAGGTGCGGCTGCACCGCGAACTGCTTCGTTCCGGGGTGCAGCAGCGGCGACTGCGGATCCGTGATCTTCACCGAAGTAACCGTGACGACCTGCGGGATCCACCAATTCGAGGCGTCGAACGTCAAGGGGGCCGGCGACTCGGTGGTCAGCCCGTCGTTGTGCGGCGTTATCGTCACTGTGCCGGTAGGAGCTCTCGTCAGCCGGACGGTGTAGGTATCGGTGACGCCGTCTGAGACCAGGGTGGCTCCGTCGCTCTGCGCGACCAACACGCCCGGCACATCGTCATCGGCAACGTTGACTGCCAGCGTTTCGCTGACCGTGCTCTTGCCGGCAGCAAAGTAGGCCGCGTCGGTGCTGGCGCTCACCGTATGCGTGATCAGCGAGAGTTTCTGGTCCTCCCGCAACGTATCGTCGACAGCCGTGATCTGAATCGTCTGCGGCCTATCCCAGTTGCCCGCCGTGAACGTGACGCTGTCCTGGGAAAGCTGCAACTGGGTATGGTCGTAGTTCAGCTGAATGGTGACCGACGCGGTCGGCGCCTTCGTCAGTTCGATCGTGTAACTGTCGGTAATTCGGGTCGTCGTATTGCCTTCGAGCACCAGCGTGCCGTTGTCGTAGGCATCTCGGCGATTCTCGGTCAGCAGGATGCCGGCGGTGTCGTTGTCGATCACCGTCACGAGGACATTGCGCACCTTGATGCCGTTATAGTCGGCGATGGTTGCGGCCTGGGCTGCAGCGTCGGCGGCATCATGGCCGGGCGTTCCGTCTGTATTTGCCTGATCGTCGACGATCACCGCCTGAACGCTGTGGCTGACTGCGACGACGCGCTTGCCTTCCTCCTGGCTGTCGTTTGCGGCCGCGACATAGACGGTCTGCGCCTGATTCCAGTTGGTCGAGTCGAACACCAGCACGACGGCGCGGTTGCGTACGGTACGTGGCACGCCGTTCTCGGTCACGTTGCGCACGAAGCTAGTCGGATCAGTCGAGACCAGCACTGAATCACCGTGTCCGGCGTCGTCCTGCTCTTCCTGCGGCGAAGACGCCGCGCTGACGGTGACATAGACTTTGGTGCCGGCCGCAACCGGCACCGCAAGCCGTACGGTGTAGGTATCGACGGTTCCCCACTCGCCCGTGGCCGTCTCGCGCACCTGGCTCGCGCCGTCGGACTCCGCAATGATGACGTTGCCGCTGAAGCCGCTGCCGCCTGCTCCGCCCGGCAGACCGGCGACGTTCAGGTTGATGCCGGTGGCGAGCAGGCCGTCATAGCCGATATCGCCGATCGAGGAGACCTCGTGGTTGATGATCGCGCTCTGGCCTTCCAGTTCCTGGGTCGTGATGACGTCGGTCACATCGCCCGCAACGTTGAAGATGTCGTTGCCGAGACCGCCCACCACGCGTGTCGCCACGCCGAACGGCGTGCTCTGGACCGTGAAGTGGTCGTCACCCTCGAGACCATCGACCTCCAGTACCTCGATGTTGCTGTAGGTGACGTTCACGCCAGCGCCGAATACGCCCTGGTCGGTTATGACGAAGCTGTCGGCAAACTCAGTGCCGAGGACCAGCACCTTGTCGAAGCCGGCACCGCCATCAATCGAGACCGGCGCGTTGATGTTGTATTCGATCAGGTCGTTGCCGGCGCCGCCCTGCAGCAGCTCGGCGGCTGCGGTCGAGCTGCCGCCGGTGGTCTTGACGATTGCCACGCCGTTGCTGTCGGTCTTGATCGAGCCATCGGCATTGGTTTCGGCCAAGGCAAAGGCCCGCACGACGAACAGGTCGTCGCCATCATCGCCTTCCAGGCGCAGCGCCGCCTGGTTGCTGTAGACCTGGAAGACGTCGTTGCCGCTGCCGCCTTCGGCCACCAGCGGGGCGCTGGTTCCGCGGCTGAGATAGCCGCGCGTCGTCGCGACGGTTGCGAAGTCGAAGACATCGCTCGGAGCGATGTTCGCGAGAGCGTTCCGCTGCGAGCCGAAGATCTGGCCGATCTGGAAGTTATCGTCCCCGGCGCCACCGTCCAGCGTGGTGATGGCGCTGTTGTCGTCGACCGCAAAATAGTCATTGCCGCCGAGGCCCTCGACGATCAGTCGACCATTGAGGTTGGCATCGTAGTTGACCCGCTCGACCTGGGACGGCCCCGTCCCGGCCATCGCCTGATCCAGGCTGCCATGCAGCAGGGCGACAAACGCCGGCGACTCCGCGCTCTCACTCGGGATCGAATTCATGCTGCGCAGCAGGAAGATGTCGTCCATATCATCCGCGCCGCGAACCAGCAGCTCGTCGACGCCGTTGTCCTTGGCGCCGGTATCCAGCACGTTGATGACGTAGTTGTGCCGATCCGCCGCAGCCACCTGGCTGCCAGTCGTGTTGACGAGATAGTAGTCGGTGTCCGACTGACCATCGAGCGTCAGCGTATCGCCGATGCCGTTGCGATCGACGTGCATCGAGCGCAACTGGTTGACGGTGAAATGGTCCTCGCCGTCGTGAGCGATGCTCGCGCTGTTGCGCTGGCTTCCGAAAACGGTGGTGTTGGCGTCGAGCTTGGTCTGGTTGAAGGTAAACGTGTCGCCGTCAGTGTGGCCATAGATCTCGGTGAAGGTCTTGGCCGTGCCGGTTGGCGTGGCCAAGTCGGCCGGCGCGCCGAGTAGGCCGATTGTGCCGCGCAGATCCATCTGCGTGCCGCGGCCGGAGTCGGCATTGGTGTCGTCGACGGCATCGGTCTTGCCGATGCGCCGCTGGTCGCCGCGGATCGTGATGCTGCCACCCGCGACGATGCGGCTGTTGGCATTGGTCAGGATATTGTCGCCGACCCATAGTGCGGCCGTCGTGAACGCCGTGATCTCGCCCAGCGACACGGTCGTATCGCCGCTTTCGAACACGCGCGCGCTGCCCCCCTCAAGCAGCACCAGGTTCTCGGTGTCCGCGGCGCTGGTGTCGGGAATTGTCAGGCGCAGCGCGCCACCCAGGGCGCGCGCGGCAACAATGTCGACTTCTCCATTGACCTCGGTGATGTAAACGTTCTGTGCAGCCTGTGCGAACAGGACGCCGCCGGGGCGCGAATCGATATCGAGATCGTCCGTGGCAATGCCAATGCTGCCGCTGCCCCGGGCGTCGAGGTTGATGTTGAAGGCGGCGACATTGGTCGCATCACGGACGCGTCCGTCAGCATCCATGAACGTGTTTGCATTGCCGTCGTCGTTAAGATCGTTATTGCCATCGACGATCGACCCGGCGCGACCGACCAGGGTGACGTCGCCCTGCGTCGAAACGACATGGTGCACGCGCAGATCGCCCAAGGTCTCCTCGATGAAGATGCTGAGCGGCGCGTCGGCCTTCAGCACGCCGCTCTGCGCGACGCCGGCGATCGTGTCGAGCAGATTGGTCTCGAGGAAATTGCTGGCCGAGCCAATGCCGCCTGCAACCGCCTTCAGGGTGATGTTGCGACCGGTCACGTCCGCGGTCGCGTCCGCCAACGCATCGATGATCGACTGCGGCGACGTCAGCGTCACGTCGTTGGCGGTCGAATGGATGTCGCCCACCCGCATGTCACCCGCCTGCTCGGTGAGCGTGATGAAGCCGTTGGTCAGCACATCGATATGGCCCGTGCCGAGGATATCGGTGATGCCGGTAACGTTGACCTGCGTGGCGGTTTCCGTCGAATCGAACGCCTTGACGATTATGCTCCCGGTGGTCGCGTTACCGTTCGCGATCAGGCCAGCGGTGCCGTTGACCGGATTGACGAAGTTGTAGGTCGCCTTGATCGCGATCCCGGCTACGGTCCCCCCGAAGAACCCGGTGTCGAGCAGCGTGCCCGGGACCGGGTCGGTGGTGTCCCAGAAGCGGCTGTTATACGTCGCCGGACCAATCGGTGCCGGACCAGAGCCGGCGTGCACCTTGACCCCGCCTGCGGTGCCGGTGCCGGTCTCGAGGATCGCCGACTGTAGGATCACGTCGGTATTGCCGTTGCCGGTGATGCCTGCCTGGATCAGATCGATGTTGAACGTGTGCGGGTTCGGGTTGGCGCTGCCGGCATCGCCGAGTTGCGCCGCCGGGTCGCGCAGACGCCCCATCAGGTCGATGTAATCGTCGGCGCCTGCCTGCGCCACGAGCCGGATGCCGTGGGTGATCGTGAGCGGCGGATTGGCGCCCTTGGTGATCGTGTGCGTGCCGGCATCCAGATTGGCCGGATCGATCGCCAGTGCGATGCCGTCCCGGGCGTCGTCCGCGGTAGCGGCAAGACGGATCCGCAAATCGTCAAGCCGGATCACGAAGTATTGGCCACCGTCGACCAGCGTGCCGAGCGGCGCCGTCGCCGGGCTGGCGTGGTAGGTCAACTGGTCGCCGGTCTCAAGCTGGTGCTCTGTGTCGAACACGACGAGCGGCCCCTGGACGATGTCGACCGCGAGGTGGTTTTTGGCGTCCAGACTGAAAATGTTGTCGGCGGTATAGCCGATTGTTCCGGCCTGCGCGTCGTAGCCAATCGTGCCCTTCTGCGCGTCGAGCGTCAGGTCACGGGTCCTGATCAGCGTCGTCCGATCCTTGTTGCCGAGCCCGGCGGCTGGCGCGTCCCGGCCGGTCGCCGCGACGATGTCGCCGGTCTTCGCGGTGACGATCGTCTGGCCGATCGGATTTTCGATCGTGCCGGCCAGCACGATGTCGGGGGCATAGCCGACCTGGGTGTTCAGGTTTTCGATCACCACCTTCGTCGGGCTGACGGAGCGCCGCAGGTCGAAGGTCAGGTCGACCAACGAGCTGCCACCGACCGTCTGGAGATCGACAAACGGCTCGCCGCCGCCACCCACAGTGATGTTGTTCACCACCAGCGTGCGCGTCGACAGGTTGGTGATCGTCACACCGGAATAGGTATCGGCGAATTGGAACAGGGCCCGGAAGTCGTGCGGGCTCGCTACGTCCGCTTGATCGTTGGTGATCTTGTTCGAGATGAACAGTGCCTCACCGCCGCCGCCGCCGCCGATGTCGCCGACGATGGCCTCATTGTTCTGTCCGGCCGTGACGGTGGTGCCGATCGCCTTCACGACGGTGCCGTTGGCGTCGATCAGTACCTCGGGCGCAGGTCCGGCCGAAATTTCGACATCGGCGTCCCAGCGGATCGTCCGGGTCTGTGAGTTGAGGTCCCCCGTGTTTTTGTCATCGGCCTGCACCAGCAGCGCCAGATGGTTGTAGCCGGCCAACGACGTCAGTGGATCGGTGCCGTCGATCGCGCGCAGAGGCGTATCGCTGTTGGCACGCGGTGCAGTTTGCAGGCGGGCACCATCCTTGGCGACGACGAGGTCGGTGAGGTTCGTATTGTTGCCGCCGCGATGGATCGGGATCGGAATGAAGGCAATCGGGATCGCCTCGGTCGGACGATCGACCTTCACGTCCTGGTGGAAGGCGCCAATATCGATGCCGCGTGTGGCCTTGATGCGCGCGCCGGACTCGATCAGCGTCTGCACCGTCGAGTCGGTATTGACGTTGGAGTCGGCGATCGCCACCGCAACGAATCCGCCGGCCAGCGCATGTGTCTTGTCGAATGTGTGCAGGTGCGAGACCTGCGCGTTCAGGTTTACGGTGTCCGCCTCGATGTGCACGCCCTGCCCGACCGAAGTCACGGTGCCGTGGCCCGTGGCGCTGTTGCTGTCGATGGTCGTGTAGGCCCTGGCGTTGGAGCCGGCGCCGGCGCCGCCGCCCTCTGCGTTTGCGTAAACGTAGGTGTCCATGGACGAGTCGGACTCGACCGCCACCTGTCCCTTCGATTTCAGCGTCACGCCGTCGCTGATGAAGGCCTTGCTGGTGTTGGTGATGTTGACTTCGGCCTGGTCGTCGATGGCTGAAATCGCGCCACCGCCGACGTCGCTCATATAGCCGCTGCCACGACTGACCGAGTGGGTCGCCACGTTGATGTCGCCACCCGCATCGACCAGCGTGCTGCCAATCCACGATTGCGCGTCATTGGTGATGTTGAGCACCGCCTTCGGAATTGAAATGTTGAGCAGGATACCGACGCCGACGACGGTGGTATTGACGGTGGACAGCCCGTCTCCGGCCGGCGGCGAGGTCAGGTGCAGTGAGGTGCCGCCCTGCCCGAGCAAGCGGTGCAGGCCGGAGGGTGTGGTGGCGAGATCGATATGCAGTTCCTGCGTGCCGGTCGACGGCGTCAGCTCGATACCGGCGAGGCCGAAGCCGTGCACGCCGGTGCGGCCGAGGTCGCTGACGTCGAGTGCCGCGCCGCCTGGCGTGGCGGCGAGCTTGAATTGTCCGGGGGTTCCTGCATCCCGGACATAATAGGTCGCACCGTCCTGCAGCACGCCGAGCGTCTGCCGTACCAGGAAATGCTGAACGCCCCTGCCGTCCGCACTCTTGTCCGGGGTAAGCGTCAGGGCCTGGGTGCGCACGGTAGCGGCCGAAGTCTCGTCGGCCAACACGTCTCCGGCGAAGAACAGCGTTTTTCCGTCTGCCGAGATGCTGCTGATGATCAGCGTCTTGTTGTTGTTCGTCGTTCCGCCGATGATGATCGTGTTGCCGGCCAGCAGGCCTTCGTCGCTCCAGCTGCCGGCACTGCGCGTGATCGTGTCGGCGGCGTTGTCAACCTGGTCGAAAATGAGCCCGCTGAGGTTGCTGTAGTAGCGAACCAGTTGCACCTTGTTGGCGTCAACCGCCAGCGTGTAGTAGGTGGCGCCGTCGGTCAGCCCGCCAATCGCCGTCTCGCTGGTGCGGTAGGTCACCTTGGTGCCGGTTGCGTAGCCGGAGCCGTCCACACTGTTGCCGTTCGTGTCGACGTGCTTGCTCAGGTAAATGGAGTTGTTGTCGACCGTCTGGAATGCCGGCTGTCCGGCGACGATAGCGTCCTGGCTGTTCTGGACACCATCCGTATCGACGAGGATGGAGCTGAATCCTGTCGGAGCCGGTCCGACATAAGTCACCGCCTGGCCGTCCGTGAAGCCGTTGAGATGAATGAAGCCGTCGGCAGTCACCACGTTCGGCGAGGTGGAGGCATCGAAGCTCACCGGTGCCGCCAGCGCGCCGGCCTTGGTGGTGAACAGTTTGATCGTGAAGTCATCGATGACGCGGGCGTAATAAGTTGTCGTCGTATTCAACGCCCCGTTCAGGCTCGCGCCGCCGTTGGAAGAGTATTTGACGGCATCGCCGGTCTGGAACAGATGCGGCGCATCGAAGCGGATTCGGTCGCGCAGAGCATCGACGCCCGCTGCCGGATCTATCAAGGCGCCGGTATCTGCAGCTCCCGCCCCGAACAGCGCGCCCAGCTTGATGATGTTGGCGTCAACGACGATGACGCGGTAGTCGCGTTCAGGATCCTGTTCGAGTGTTCCGAGCGCCGGATGCGTCGCCGCGCTGTCATCAGTGCCGATGGCTGTGTTGGCCGGCAGGCCGCCCTCACCGTCAGGGTCAGGTGAATAGGTGACACGGTCCCCATTGGTGAGGCCATGCGAATTGAAGGTGATCGTGTCGGTGCCCGTGTTCACATCGGTCGTGGGCTGGAAGGTATCTGTGGGCGCGGCGCCGACCAAATCGGTTTGGGCCAGGATGTCGGCCACCACGTCGACCCGGCCGCCCGCGGTCACGACGGAATCGGCACCGATGTGGCTGTACACCGTTGGTTTGATCTTTGCATCGCTCAGCATCAGCCCGATGCTGACGGCACCGATGGAGACAGCTCGAGCGGTGGCACTCCCCCTGGCCCGGTGCGATTCCGCGTCGACCTTGATGTCGCCGCCTGCATCGACCGTGGCACCGTCCTCGATCGAGGCCTTGACCTGCGGCGAAATCGTGACGTTCGCGTTGAAGCCGATACCCGAACCAAGCCCGCCCGAGCCAAGAACGGCGCTGGACGTACCCTCATTCGTGCTCGTCGCCAGGATACTTACGTCGCCAGTGGTTTTCACGTTGGCGTCTGCCCCGACAAACGCCCGAACAGTGTGACTGTCTGTCGCCGTGATATTTGCTTGCGTGCCTTGTACCAGCAAGCCAACGCCGATGCTCGATAGCACGGCACTGATGGTCGACGTCGCCGTCGCATTCAGCTTCAGCGAATCGGCATTAATTTGAGCGTCGTCGCCGACGCTGGCAATCGTGCTGCCCTTGCTCTCGGCGCTGACGTTCATGATCGACAAGCCAAGTCCCGAAACGCTGACGCCGCTGCTGTTGGCGGAAGCACTGTCGGTGCTCGTCGCGTTCGCCTCGATCGCGGCGTTCGCCGCCTGAACGTTGGCACTGCCGCCGAGCGAAGCCTCCACCACGGCAGAATCCGACACCAGCGCAGTTGGACTGATGCCGGCTCCCGCGAACAGGCCGACCGCGATCGCCAGCGCCTCTGCATTGGCGCTGTTTTCCCCTGTGGCGTCGAGCTTGATCAGGCTGGCATCGAGCACGGTGCCGTCCATGAGGGCCCGCGTCGAACCGTCCACGGTTGCCGACAGTGAGGCTGCCGAAACGCCGCCCAACAGACCGCCTGAACCGACCGTGGAGGATGCGTGAGCATCGTTCTCGCCGGTCGCCTCGATGGTCAAGGTTCCTGGAATGGTGATCGACGCAGTCGCCCCAACGCCGGCAACGACATTGGCCTGGTCGGAAACGGTCGCCTCGGCGCCGCTGAATCCAATTCCCACCAGCGCCGAGGCGCCAACGGACGTCGCGCTCACTTCGGCGGTGTTGTCTCCGGAAGCGGTGACGTTGATCTGCGAGGCCCCATCTGCCGTGCCGTCGAACTCGGCCAGCACGCCGCCGGCGACCAGAGCGCTGGGTAGTGCCCCGGCTACCGAAACAAGGCCGCTGACCGACACCACGACGGCAGATCCGTCGGCCGAATTGACACCGTTCGCCGTCACGTCAATCGAGGCGCCCGACGCCGACATTTGTGCCGTGGACCCGACCTGCGCAACCACGTCGGCATCTGCCGTCACTTCGGCTCGCGCATTGGCGCCCGTACCGGCCAGCAGGAGTCCGACGGAGACCGCCAGCGCCTTCGCGTCCGCGGTATTGCTCCCGTCCGCCTGGATCGTCACCGAATCCGCCTCGGTCACCGCGCCATCGTATTCGGCCAGCACGCCGCCGGCCACCTTGGCGCGCAACAACGAGACGCCGATTGCCAGCCCGGCCGAACCGGAGCCGAGGTCGGACTTGCTATTGGCCGTGTTGGTCGCGGACGCATCGACGAGGAGAGCTCCGTCCGTTGCAACGCTGCCGTCAGCGCCGACCGCGGCGACTACATCCGCATCTGCCGTCAGCTCCGCGATTGCCGAATTGCCTGCGCCCGCGGCGAGGAAGGAGATGCCGACCGCAAGCGTGGTCGAGCTGACGTCGTTGGCCGCATGCGCCTTGACCTTCGCGCTGCTGGAACTCAGGACATCGCCATCCATATGCGCGGCCGTGCCGGCGCCGAGATAGGCCTCGGAAACCATCCCAACGGCGTTGACGATTCCGGCGGAGCCACCCTTGGCCGACGCCGTCGCCTTGTTGGTCGCATCGGCGCTGACTTCAAGCGCCCCGGTAAGGGTGATCTGCGCATCCGTGCCGACATTCGCTTCAGTGTCTGCATCCTTGGTTATGTTGGCCGTTGCCCTGGCGCCTGCACCGCCAAACAGCGTCATCTGTGCGACCACCGGATCGGAGGTTGCGGTGTTTACCGACTCCGCTGATACGGTGAGATCGCCCGCGAAAACCTCCGCGTTGGCACCAATACCGGCGATGGTGTGGCCGCTTATCGTCGCTTCGTCGATCAGCGCCGCGATACCGATCGCGCTGGTATCGACAACGGTGGTCGTCCCATCGGTCAACGAATGGCTGGTAGCCTTGATCTTGACCGGCCCTGTCCCTGCTGAAACGCTGCCGTCGTCTCCGATGAAGGCATCCGTGGTGCGGCTGATGGTGCTGCTGGATTTGGCGCCCGCACCTGTGATCGCACCGGCCGTCTGACCGGTGACCTTGGGCGTGCTCGTATTCGTGGTGTCTGCCACGATATCGAGTTGACCCGCGGTGATCGTCGAGGCCCCCGTCGCGGAAGCCTTTGTGGCGCCCGCGATGATGGACGTGGAGGTCATGGCGGCGATCGCGCCGCCCAGCCCGATTGCGTTCGCAGCCACCGTGGTCGACGGATTGGCCTTCGCTGTAGAAGTGGCCTCGACGAGTACGCGATGCCCCGCAGCGGTCAGCGTGGAGGCATCGATATTGGCTGCCGTGGTACCCTGGATGGTGACGGTCGAATTGGCGCCGGCCCCCGTCACGGCTCCGAGGCCGGCCGATATTGCCGCCACCACGCTGGTGGTATCGACCGTCGGCAAATAGTTTGCCTTGACCTCGATATCCCCCGAAGCGGTTACCGATGAGCCGCCAATCGAGGCCGAGACGTCGTCTTCGACCGTATTGTCGGCCAGCGACACGCCGATGGCGACACCGACCAGCCCGCCCGCCACCGCTACCGACACAATGGTGGCGGACACCGAGGCTTCATCGTCGGCAGTGACCGACACTTTACCGGCCGACTGTACGTCGGCCGAATCCAGGATGAACGCGTCGACCGTACCGTCGATCACATTGGTCGAACTCGCGCCCGAGCCGGCGCCGGCCCCACCGAGCCCGATGGCGACGGCAGCGGCAGCCGCAGCCGCCGTCGACGTGATGTCCGATGTTTCCTTCGCGTCCAGGAGGATGTCGCCAACCCGCGATTTCACCTGCGTATCCGCGTTGGAAATCGATGCTTCGACCCCATTACGTATATCGTTTTCGGCCGTTGCAACGCCGACGGATATCGCCACGGAGGCAATCCCGACCGATACCGACACCGCCACGGCCGCAACGGTCGACTCGATGGTCGACTGGTCGTGCGCGGTGAGCGAGATGCTATCGGCCTCGACGCCTGCCTCTCCATCGCCATTGATGGCCGCCTTGACATCGACGGCACTTCTGTTCTGCGCCGAGGCTCCGGAGCCGGCGGCTGCCAGGCCGATGCCGATGCCGCCCGCGACGGCGACCGAGGCCGCAACGATGGTGGCATGGATGCTCTGCTGGGAAATGGCGCTCAGCACGAGATCACCGCCGGCGAAGATCCCGGCGTCGACGGTGTCGGCCATCACCTCGACGGGGTCGCCGCTGCCATCCGTTTGGTAGCCGATGAGGTTGCGGGAGACTCCCGCGCCGATCGCAATACCGAGACCGCCGAGAACGCCGACGCCCACGGAGACCGAAACCGACGCGATCGTGGCATCGATCTTGGAAGTGTCTTGCGCATCGAAGGACACATCGCCGAATGCATGCAGCTCGCTGTGCGTGGCGCTCGCATGGGTCTTGCCGAGGATCGTATTGTCCGCCATTGCGCCGGCACCACTGATGCCGATGCCGATGAGACTGACGGAAACCGCCATCGATGCAGCCACCGATACCGCTTCGATGCTGGCGTCCTCGGTGGCCGAGACCGTGATGTCGCCCGTGCTCGCCGTGACGTCGGCATTGTCGATGTAGGCCTCGACCGTGCTGTCAATCAGATTGGTCGCCAGCGACACGCCGATCGAGATCGCCAGCGAAGCGCCGCCGGTGAATGCTGCTGCGACGGAGACTGCCGCCACGTCGGTATGGATGTGCGACAGGTTGCTGGCCGTGACGCTGACGGCGGTGGCCGAGATACCGTCGGTGCGGTCGCCGTCAATGAAGGCGGCAACGTCCGTGGTGATGCGGTTGTCGGCCGACGCGCCTGCGCCCGCCGCGCTGGCGCCGAGCGACAACAACCCGCCGCCCGCGATCGCCACCGATCCTGCCAGCACGAACGCATTGATCGTTTGTTCGCCCTTGGCGCTGATCGACAATGCACCGCCGGCAAGGATGCTGCTGTCTTCGACGAACCCCTTCACTTCGAGCGGCGAGCGATTGACGTTGAGCAGCTTCCAGGCGTCGGGGTTGGAATAGTCCTGCTGCAGCGCCGTCACCTGCCGCCACTTGGTGACAGTTGTGTAGTCCTGGTTGGCCAGCGTCACGCCGCCGGACAAGACAAGCGGATCTGCTCCGACATATTCGTAGACCGCATCGGCGGCTCCGCCGGTGCCGGGAACGAGAACGCGGTCACCGTCCTTGACCTGCGCCGGCGTGCTGGCGGTGGTGTAGTTGTAGGTGACCGTGACGTCCGTGGTCCCCATGTACTGGTACACGTCACCGGTACGCGGGCCGCTGGCGACGCGGACCTTGTCGCCGGGCCGCAGCGTCAGCACGTTGGCGGTCGACAGATAGGCGTCGCTGTAATGTGTCGGATCAGTATCGAGTGCTCCGCCGATCAGGTTGCGCGCCAGTGCGACACCGATCGAGGCGCCGATGCCGCCGCCCTCCACGCCGACACCGACCCCGATGGCGGCCGCGACGATGACGGCGTCGATGTGCGAGGTGTCTTCCGCATGGACGGTCACGGAGCCGAAGCTCTCGACATCGCTATGCGAGATGCGCGCAGTGGTGCCGCCATAAATGGTGTTCTGGGCGAGCGCACCGGCGCCTGCGATGCCGACACCCACAGTGCCGCCAATGCCGGCCGCGACCGAAGCCGCCGCCGCCACCGCGTGAATAGTGGCGTCATCCGTCGCCATGACCGACACGCTGCCCGACCGCGCATTCACGTCGGCGCCGTCGATGATGGCCTCGACCTCGCTGTCGATGGTATTGCTGGCGATCGAAACGCCAATGGACAGGGCTCCGCCCACGCCCACGCCGCCGCCGACGGCAACCGATATCGCGCCGGCGAACGCCGTGACGAACGAGGTGTCGTCCGCATTCAGCGTCACGCTGGCGGCGTCGGTCAGCACCGGAGTGAGACCCGTTCCGAATATCCCGCTCTCGACGTCGACCCCGATGCGGTTTTCCGAGAACACGCCCGAGCCGCTGGCCGCGATGCCGGCGCCGGACACACCGATGCCGACGGCCACAGAGCCGGCCAGGACGAATGAACTGATGGTCTGATCGGCCAGCGACTTAAGCGACAGGTCGCCTGCGGCGTTTACCGGCGTATCCTCGAGATAGGCCTGCACCTCCATAGCAGTCGCGGCATCAGCACCCGGCACCCATCCGATGAAATTGCGAGCCACGGCAATGCCGATGGACGCGCCCACGCCGACCTGCCCTGCACCGACGGCCGCTGAAAGCGCCAGGACGGTGGAGTTGATGGCCGATGAACTGTCTGCGCTCAGCGAGACGTCGCCCGCGCTGTGCAAAGCGCTGTCTTCCGCATAGGCTTTCGTCGTGCCGAGGATCACGTTCTGGGCCACGGCGCCGGCGCCGGCCACGGCCACGCCAGCTGTGCCGCCGATGCCCACCGCAACGGACGCCGCGGCCGAGACAGCGCTGATCGTGTTCTTGCCGACGCTCAGCGTCAAGGGCGCCCCATCGGCGCTCGTCCTTTCGAGCAGATAGCTCGTGCCATCGGGTGCGATCACTACCCAGCTCTTGCCGGCCTCGACAACCGAAACGCGGAGCTTGTCAACCAGCAGCCAGTCCGACGAAGCATAGTTTTCGGTCGCCAGATCGTGGAAGGTCGGGACTTCCTTCGCGACGTACGGCGCGTTGCCGATGTAGCGATAGACCCGCCCCGCCAGCCCGCCGTTGGCATAGTCCGCGGCCAGCTTCACCGTGGTGCCCTGCACCACTTCAAACATGGGGCGCACAGACTGCCCGGCCAGTCCGGCCGCAGGTTGAGTCAGGCCTCCAATTGCATTTCCGGCGATGGCGTCGGCTTTCGAAGCCGCGAGCTTGATGGCCCGGCTGTTACCGGCCACTTCGATGGCATAGTAGGTGCCGTTGGCGAGCCCGATATTCGTTGGCCCATCGTTCTCGTAGATGACCTTGTCGCTGGTCTTGAAGCTGTGATCGGTGTTGAAGTCGAGTTGATTGCCTCCCTCGACTTTCGCCAGCGCCAGCCGTCCCGAGTCGGTGGTGAACACGGACTCGGTGGCCACAGTGTCGCGCACAGCGAGCTTGTTCTGTGCCCCAAGCTGGGCGTCCATCGCGGCACGCAGCGCGACCAGGACAGCCTGGTCGTCGATCGCATCCTGCCGGGCCTCGTTCACGGTATCGTCGGTCGGATCGGTCGGGTCGTCGCCGGGATGGCTGGGATCGACCGTGGTCTCGTCGCCCACCGTGTTCGGGTCGTCGGGCGTCAGGATCACCGGATTGTTGTTCGGATCGTCCGGGCTGTCCTGATCGGCCGTCGCGGCATCGTCCAGGCCGGCTGCCGTCAACGAGCCCAAGTTGCTCAGGTTGAACAGGTGGCGGCCCTGCGTGGCCGCGAAAATCGTGACGTCACCGCTGGACGTGGTGACCCCATTGTTGGCGTTGACGATGCACGCCTGCACATCGTTGTTGACTTCGTTGAACCCCAGGGAAAGGCCGATCGACACCGCTACGCCGGCGGTTCCGCCCAAACCGACAGCGAGGGCGGCTGCACCAGCGACTGCATCGATGCTGGAAGCATCGGCGGCCCTAACCTCCACGCTTGCCGCGCTGATGCCGCCCGTGCCGTCACCATCGATGTCGGCTCTGATTGTGCTCCTGATCTTGTTTTCCGCATAAACGCCGGCGCCAGCCACGGCGACGCCGGTGTTGCTGGCCGCGCCGATTCCCGCGGCGATCGCGAGAACGACTGCATGTATGTTTTCCGTGGCCGTCGCGTCGACAGTCAGCGCACCCGTCGCCAGTACACTGGAGTCCTTGAGGTAGGCCCTGACCTGACCCGCGTTCTCCTTGAGATTGATCTGCTTCCAAAGGCTCGTGTCGGAGTACTGCTGGGTCCGCAGGTCGTAAGCCTGCTTGTCGTCCGTCGTCAGGTCGCTGTCGTCCTGCGTCGGCCCGATATACTGATAGATGTCGCCGGCGAGCGCACCGTCGACGATGCGCACCCGGGTCGTGTCCTTAACCAGGCTCGGAAGACCAGCCGGATTCCTGGCGTTGTGGTCGGCGACGTCGACGTAGCCGGTGATCTCACTGCCGTTCGCATCCGTCGTGCCGCTCGGATCATAGCCGATGAAATTGCGCGCCACGCCGATCCCGACAGCAACGCCCACGCCCGCGCCTTCGAGCCCGCCCCCGACAGCCACCGCGACGCCGGCAATCGTGGCATCGATCTTGGCGGTGCTGGTGGCGTCAATCTCGACCTTGCCGACCCGATCGCCAGCGATGCCGATCGCACTGTTCTCGATGAACGCGTTGGTCCGTCCAAGAATGATGTTGGTCGATTCCGACGCACCTCCGGCGACACCAACCGCAGTGCCACCGATCGCGAGCGATACGGCGGCGGCGACCGACACGACCTTGATCGTACCAGCGTCGCTGGCGTGGACGATCACATCGTGACCGGCGGTATGCAATTCAGGGATGTTGGCGATGCTGGCCGTGACGTCCTTGTCGATCCTGTTATGCGCCAGCGCCAGCCCGATGCTGATCGAGACGCTGGGCGATGTGGTGGCGCCGGAGATGCTGGCAGCCGCTGCAATTGCGGTCGCCTCGATGGTCGAGGAGTCAGTTGCGGTCACGGTCACCGTGCCGCCGGCCGAGACCCTGGCGGTGCCGTCGGCCTGCGTATTGTGAATCGTCGCCTCGAGCGTATTGCTGATCTCGTTGAAGCTGATCGCACCGGTGGCTTCCGCCGCGACGGCCGATGCGCTGAGGCTGAGAGACACGCCGAGCGCGACGCCGAAGGTGAGCGACTTGATCGCTTCCTCGCTGCTCGCCTCCACACTGACTGCACCATCGGCCTGGATGTCGGTGTCCTCGACCACGGCGCGGTCGGTGTTCCGGATGTCGTTGATGCTCAGCGAAACGCCGAGGCCGCCGCTTCCGGCCGAGCCGGTGGCGCTGATCGCGAGGGACAGGTTGGCCACGCCGGCCGTCGCTTCGATCGCCGAACTGTCGTCGACACTGACGTCGACTCCACCGTTGCCGTTCGCTGCGGTCGTCAGCTTGCTCTTGGTGGCCCGGGCCTGGATGTTGTTGCGGATCCTGTTGACGCCCACGGTGCCTGCCACGGCAATCGAGAAGGCAGATCCGGTGACCGATCCGCTGAGCGAAGCCGAACCCGCGATGCCGACGCCGAGGATCTTGGCGGTGGTATCGGCCTCGACCGTGATGTCGCTACCGGCAACGACTTCCGACTGATCGATCTCGGCCCAGACCAGATTGTCCTTGTCATCCGTTCCGATGTCGTTGATTGCGAAGGCGCCGCCAACCGCGCCAGAAGCGGCCGTGCTGGTACCGGACGCAGCGAAAGACACCGACAACGCGCCCGCGCCTGCCGTGATCTCGGAGTCGTTGGTGGCTTTCACCGTCACCGCGTCATTTGCGATGACCGTGCTCGTCCGCAAGGTGGCCGTGGTGTCGCCGATGATGCTGTTGGTCGAGCCCGAACCGGCCGCCGACAGAGCAATGCCGGACCCCTGCGCGGAAAGCGCTCCTGCCAGTGCTCCCGAGACCGTGAAGGCCTTGATGCTGCCGGTGGCCTCCGCCAGGATGGCGAGTTCGCCGTGAGCAGAAGGCTGCCAGGTCAGCGTGGTGTGCTCGACCAACGCGACAGCGTCACCTGAGATCTCGTTGATCGCGATGGCGAGGCCGACGGACCCGGCCTTGGCGCTGCCCGAGGCGCCACCCGTGGCGATGGCGAGCGAGAGGCTACCGGCAATGGCGAAGATATCGGCATCCCGGGTGGCGCGGATCAGCGCGTCGCTCTCGACGAGTCTCCAGTCCGATGAGGTCCTGAGCGTCGCCTCATCGACCGGCAGCACGTTGACGAGCTCCCACTTGGTCACGTCGTCGTAGTGCTGTACGGCGAGATCCGCGTTGATGAGTGGCGAACCGCCAATATATTTGAAGACGCCCTCGGGCACAGGATCGCCGTTCGCGTCCGAGCCCGCCAACCGCAGCACGGTCTGACCGGCGACCACCTGGGCCGGGTGGTCGGCGATAGTGTAGGTGTAGAAGCCGGCGCCGACGTATTCATACACGTCCCCATCGTCTGGCCCTCCAACGATGCGAACCGTATCGCCGCTGTGCACGTTGGCGAGCGTGTCGGTTGACAGGTAGTCAGCCTCGGTGGGCTCGAACTGGACGTGGCTGTCGATCATGCGGGCGCGGGTGCCGCTCCCCTTGACGGTATTGATCGACACCGAGCCGGTCAGCGCGGCGGCGTTGGCACCGCCTGAGGAACCCTGCGCAAGCGCGCCACCGACGCCGGCAGATAGCGTCCAGATATCGCCGAAATCATCGGCGGTCACCGACAGCCTTTGCTCCCCCGTCTCGACCACCAAATTGTCGAGCGGCACACCCAGCAGGCTGACATAGGAATCCCGGATGAAGGCGTTCGTCGTGGAGTCGATCTCGTTGTCGCTGAAGGCACCAGCGACCGCCGCGGCGGTCTGGGATTCGCTCGAGGTGCTGGACGAGGCCTTCGCAAACGCCAGCCCGCCCGTGGCTGCCACGATGTGGTTCTGGTTGTTGGCCTTGACGTCGACGGCCGCCGCATGCACGTCGGCGTCTGACAGCGAAGCCTGCGTGACGTCCTTGATGATGTGCACCGAAGCCGCGCCGGCGATGCCAATTCCGGTATTCGACTGGCTCGTCTTGCTCGAGGTCTTGCCGTTGGCCGTGCTGCTGGTCACGTCGGGCGTGGTGTTGACCACCGTGCCGGCCACCGCGAACGAATAGACGCCGCCGGCGACGCTGGCACGCGCCGTCACGGACCCGTTGATCGGCTGCGTCCCATCGAGACCATCGGCCGGGTCATCTGCAGTGCCAAGCTGGATGCGGCCATAGGGGCTCGTGCCGGCGGTATCGTCGGCCCCGCCAATGATGGCGCGTGTCGAGCGGTCCGTATTGTTGACGGCTACGGCGATGCCGGCACCGACGGATTTGCCTTTGGCCACGCCACCAGCCCAGTTGATCTGGGTTTCCAGGCTACCGGCGTAAACATCGACCCGGCCGCCGTTGATCCGCGAACCTTCGGCGAGCTGGGCCAGCGTATCGCTGGTCTGATTGAAGAGCGCGAAAGTCCCGCCCACTGCCCACTTGCCGGAATCGGCGCCGGCCTGCGAGAAACCGAGGTCGAGGATCGCCTCCTCCGCCTTGATGTTCAGCCCGGATTGCTTGCCGCTGTACAGATCGACGTTCGGCTCGACGATCGCGTGGGTCGTGTTGTTGACAAACTGCAGGTAGATCGCGCCGCCAACGCCCCCCTTCCCGGCCTCGGCCCCGAGTGCAGGCTTTTCGAACGCTTCCGATATCTCCGAGAAGTCCTTGTTGCGCATCTTCAATACGCTGCCGACGATATCGACGGCGCCCGCCGGACTGGGAACTCCGAGGCTGACAGACGGCAACTCGAACCCGAACACACCGGTCAGGTTCATGATTTGCATGTAAGTGGTGGCTTCGACCGAGACGACGTGCTCGTCGACGTTGTTCGCGTTGGCGCTATGGGTGATGTTGTCGTTGTCGAGCGTCGGATCGTGGTCGGGATTTGTGTAGTAATCCGCGCTGGGACGGTAGAACGGATCCTGATTGATCTGTGCAGTCGAATGGATGATCGATTCGGCGAGGTTGTTGAACGTCACCACGTTGATCGAACCGGCGACGGAAATGCCTTCGGCACTCGATTTGCTGCGGGCCCAGGTGTTGAACAGCGAAGTGAGACCGCCAAGACCATCGAGGTATTGGTTGACTGCATCGAAGCCTTCGGTAGCGATCTTGTCGCTGAGCTCGCCCGCCGACAGCGGCACGAGCTCGTCGAGACGCGTGAGCATCGGATAAGTCACGCCCGACAGCAGTCGCAGTGCACGCATAGAGTCGAGATGCGCGCCGCCTTCGATGATGGCGTGGGCCTTGTTGTTTTCGACGCCGACCACGATCGCCACGCTGGCGCTGTTCTCGGCCGAGGTGTCGGGTGTCGCGTTCCCGGACGAATCCTTCGCGCCTTCCTGCGCCTCGGTATCGCTCTCCGCCGTCAGACTCAGCTCTTCGGTAATGTTGGACGTCAACTCCATGTCGTCGTTGGAGTTGAGGTCTGCCGTGCTGGTGATCAGGGTCTGGGCGTTGTGGTCGGTGTAGGAGAATGCGAACGCGCCACCGAACTGGAACTTGGCCTGCGTGGCCGCGCTCGGGCTGGCGCTGCTGTACTGGTCGACCACCTTGCTGGTGATGTTTTCGAAAGCCGATTTGCCCAGGACACCCGAGACGTTCCCCAATTTCTTGAGGAACGCGTCGTTTTTCGTCAACGGTTGCGGGACGAAGTCGACATTTTCCGAGATGAAGCCGGCCGAAGCCGCTGCGATGTCCGTCGCCTCGAGGGCGGAGACGGCGCCGAAGGTCAGGAAGGTCGAATCCAGGATCTGGTCGACGCCGAGGCTGAATGAGCCCATGGCCGACGGATCCACGCTGCCGAACTTGATGCGCGCGATGCCGCCGCGCGTTTCGTTCTCGAGAGCCCCCAGCTGGATGACCTGCTTGTCGACCAGCCGCTGATCGCCGATCAGGTTGAACTGGTTGACGCCGGCCATCACGTAATAGGTCGCGCCGTGCTCGAGATAATGGCCCTCGCCCTTGGCCAATCCGTCGGCGCCGCCGATCAACGGAATATAGGGCTTGCCGTCGATATCCTGATTGGGGCTTTGCCAGATCTTGTAGCCGTCGGGCCCGTCGACCACCTTGTCGGCATCCGTGCGCCCAGGCTCGCGATAGATCACCGCTTGACCGAGTTCGATCGTATTGAATACGCCTCCGGGAGGCGCATGTAGCGTGATCGTGTCTGCGTTGACGTCGATGTCGGCGGCGGTGAACTCCGGAGCATTGACCTTGACATCGGCCGGCCCGCCGGTCGGAGGCGTCAGATTGATCGCCTGTCCCTCGATGGCCGTGCGCTCGCTCGCCGCGAGCTTGATGTAATGGCTTTCATCGACGGCCGTGAGCGGATCGTCCTCGAGCTTGATGACCACGTAGGTCGTGCCCGACTGGAGCCCGCCGATACTCTGACCACGGCGTGCCGAATAGTCCACCGTGTCTTCGGTGACCACGACCCAGTTGCTGTCCTCGGCCTTTGCCCAGGGAGCAATGTCATCCGCGTTGTCGCCATTGAAGACCGAAATCCGGTCGTTCGCGTAGTCGACGTAGCCCCAGGGCTCGGAAGTCACCTGCCACAGGGACTTGTCGCGGTAATTGATGGTGTTGGACGCGAACTGATCCGTCGGCTGATTGGGATTGAAGCTGTTGGCGTGGACACCAAGGTTGAACGCCTGATTTCCGGCCGTGCTGGGGTCGCTGTCGTAGGTCGTCGGGCCGACATAGACGAGAACCGTGCCCTTCGGCATCAGCAGACCTTGCCAATCCGTGTCCGAAATCCAATCTGGCTTGGCGGTCGCCGGCATGTCCTCGATCAGTTGGACCGTGTCGCCGGGCTTGAGACGCGGAATCGTCTGGTCGCTGGTGTAGACCGAGGCCTTCACCGTCGGATCGAACTCGAATTTGACGACCTCGCCGCCGTTCGTGTTCATATCAGCCGTGACCGTGCCCGACAGGGTGGTCAGGATATTCGCCGTGGAGAACTGCAACCCGAGTGCCAAGGCAGCGGTGCCGTCCGCAAACAAGCCGGACTCGGCCTCGGCCTCGGACTCGACGGTGCCGAGTGCGCGCACGTTGACCGTCCGTCCGCCGTGCACGACCGCGTGCTCGGCGACGGTGGTCTTGGAATCCACGTTGGCGTTGGTCACTGCCAGCGACGCTGCGAACGAATTGCCCTTGTTCTGCTTGGCCAGCTTGCCGGCTACCGCGCCCTGCTCCTCGGCCTCGGTCGTGGTCGCCATTTTGGCCGTGGCGCTGGCGTCGGACGTGATGTTGACCGCACCGCCCCCCTCGACCACGGCGTAACTGTTGACATCGATTCTGGCTTTGGCGCCGGCCTGCGAATAGCCCAGGCTGATGATGCTGCCCGAGGCCTGAGCCGAGGCATCGGTGGCGGCGGTCGCATAGATGCCTATCACGTTGTCGGCCAGAATTCGCGAATGTTCGCCGATCGACACCGTCGCCTGCGCATCCTTCACAAGCACCTTGGCCGGAAGCGAGACGATATTGTTCAGGATGTCGGCGATGGGTCCGATCAGGCCCTGCTGGAGGAACGCCGTCGTCGAAAGCCCGATCTGCGTCGAAACGTCGCGGTCTTCAGCCTGGGCAACCAGATAGATGTTGCTGGCGAAGAGATTGGCGCCGGAGCCGATATCGATCGACACCGTCTTGCTCAGATACCCGGATGGCAGCAGGTTCTCGATTTCCGGCGTGCCGATGCGGCGGGCGCGGAACACGATGTCGTTGCTGCCGTCCTCGAAGACAGGCTTGCCGTCGACGTCCAGGGTCGGGTTGACCAGCGTCGACAAGGTCTTACCGGGGTCGACGATGATGTCGTCCGCAAAGACCTCGAGATAGCCGCCATGCGTGTAGATGTCGCTCTCGAAGTGCACGACGTCGTGTGCGGCGTCGGGTTCCGGCGTCGGCGCGCCGGCCTTGTTGCCATAAATCAGCAGGTCAGCCGCAAACATCGGGTCGAGCGACTTGACCGTGATCGTATCGCCGCCCGCCCCGGTGATGATGGTCAACGAGGGAGCGTCATCGGGCAGACTGGACGCAATCGGGCTGGCGATCTCGAAGCTGCTGGTCGGCGCACCAAGTCCAAACAGGGAAAACGCCACATTCTGGAAGGTGACGCGAAGGACACCGTCGTCGACGCCCGGATGGGCATCCTCGATTACGATATTGTCCGCAACCGCCGAACCGGTGAGCACCACATGGCTGGCATCGCCGCCGACCGGTGAGTACGGATCCAGGCCCACATAGTTGATCACGCGCCCGTCGATCGTCGCCGTAGCCGCATTGATCGACTGCGGGATAATTGCAACAGCGTCATCGCCAGCCACGGTCGTCGACACGGCTAAGCCATCGATGATCCCGTCACCGAGGACACCACCGCCGTCCAGCCTACCGCTCAAGCTGCCGGTCTTCGTGAAAGAGAACGCATCCGAGGTGGCGCCCCGGCCCGTCAGGTTCGCAAACCCGACAAACGACGTCCCCTGGACGCTGCCAGAATCAATGCCGCCGATCGTCCACGTGACGGCATCGCCGTCCTGGCCGGGTCCCTTCAGATTATCACTGGGGCTGCCGCTGCCGATGTACCGGTCGATACCAAAGTTTGCGCCCACGGCAGGGGCTGTGCCCAGCGCCAGATCGACCGTGACCGGAGCTCCAAACGCTGAATAGTCGAGGGTATCCACCGATGGCGTGGCCACGTCGGGGCTCAACCCTCCGTCGATGAACCCGCTGAGCGAGCTACCGACGAGAACGTGGAAGGTGTCGTCGCTGGAGCCGCCGGCAAGGTTCTCGATCGACACGAAACTCGCAGCTGAATTGAGCGTGCCGGCGTCGGTACCGCTCAGCGTCCAGTTGTTGGCCGTGTCGGGCCCGATAATCATGTCGCGACCGGCACCGCCATCTACAGTACCGCTGATCGAGCCCGCGCCTTGAAAAGTGAAGATATCGGTGCCGCGGCCATCCGTCGCGTCGCTACCGCCGACCAGATTTTCGATCCCGACAAAGCTCGTGATCCCGTTCGCCGACCCGCTGTTCGCCCCATCGATTGTCCATTCGGTACCTAGTGCAGGGCCATGGATGGTGTCGTTATCGGCGCCGCCATCGATGGTGACGCCGATCGGCAGCGCATCGACAAGCTCGAAGTCGTCGTTCCCACCGAGACCTTGCAGGGTGATGCTGGTGACGCCATGGGTCGCGTCGCCAAACAGCTGGGAAACGCCATTGACGGTCAAGTCGATGATCAGCCCACCGTCCTTGGCAACGCCGTCTGGGGTCGTAGCGTCGTGATGCAGCGCAACGACTGTATTGTCGGCAAGGTCGGTCAGTTGTGCGGTCAGGGCTCCAGTGTTGCTGTCCAAGCTGAAAGCCGGGTCGGCGGAAAGCAGCAGTCGAGGCTCCAACACCTCAAGGACGAAGCTTGGCCGCTGCGGCTTTCGATCCTTGCGACGCAAGAGATCGTTCAACACCTTATCGAGAATGGAATCCCAACGCGCTCGTTTGGGTGTCCGGCCGATTTCCTTGAATGGCACCACTTGCGGCGCCGCAGGCCGAATTGATCGGACCTTGCTGCTGGCATAGATCTTCCGCATAGACCCGCCCCCAACCACGCTTGTGTTTTATGTTTTTGAACAGCGTCCAGCCATCAAACCTAAACCGGGAAGATTTGGCAATGGAGCGGCAGCGTCTTCAGAATCTCCCTTACATGCGACAAATTGTCACTGACCCCGACACAACAGACACAGACCGGATGACGAGGGACGAAAGTGCACCAGATCGACGAAAAGATTGCTCGTTACGAGACACTCTTTCAGCGCACGCTAGGCGCTCCAACGCTGGAACGGATCGAGGCGTTGATATACGAGGTTTTGACGCTGCAGGACTTGCTTCATTCCAAGCATGAAGTAAGGCGAGCACAGGCTGCCCCTCCGCGAATTTGAAATCATCTCCTGGGTTGATTGGTGCGGCGACTATAAAGAGCATGCTGCGGTATTTCGCACGATAGACGAACGCGAATGTAACCGCGAAGACGATCGGCACGGCATCGCGGTGAGGCGCCGGCGAAAAATCAAGACCGCGCTAGGTTGTCTTTTCGCGACACAGAGGGCGGCGGGTAAGGTCCGTCATCTTAGTGTTAGGCTCCGAACTTCGACGCCCAACCAAAAGTATCATCATACGGGATAAACCGGCAATTGACCTGGGAAACGTATAAGAGAGCTGCCTCTTGTGCGCTGCGCTCATTTTCGATCATCTACTTTGGTCGACTCCACAAAATGCGTTGCATCCACCTTCCAACGAATACGAAGCACTTAGGCCCCGTCGCGGCTCATGGTTGGACGGGCGCGACTTTTTATCTTGAGCATTCCCAAGCGCAGCCGCGGACTTCAGGGCATGAGACTGACGAGATGACGTACGATCATCGAGTGCTATATAGGACGTTTGGTTCCAGGCAAATCGGGGCCTCAGGGTTCAGCATTCGTGATTTCGCTGCCCGTTGTAAGAGCGGCCTGATAGCGGCCCGGCGATTTTAATAATCGTGGCAGCCAAGATACGGCCGGCATGGCGGAGCGCGCATGCCCGCGACCGACATCGAAGCGCTCCTACCGTCTCTAGCCCTCAACCGAAGTATCGGCGGTCGTTGACCTTTCCATTGTTGCGGGAAGACCGCGCGCCAGAAAGATTGGCCATCCTTGCCGCTCATGGCCGAATTAGACCTAGTGCGGGCAACATCGGCCCCCTACGAGCCTCGGGCCTCGATGAGTGTTCTCACGTCGCTACCCTCTCGAAATATTACATTCGCAAAGGCGGATCACGTGACTGCCTCTGCCTCAGTATCGGGGCCAACGCTTTAAAGGCGGCATCGCCGCGACGCGTCATCATGTCACCCCTTGAGCCGTAGCGGCGGCCAGACTTGCGGGTCATGATCTCGGCCGGTTGGCAACGCGGCCGTCGAGGGGTTGATGGCAAGAGAACTCGCCTACCGTGACGAGGCCGCACCGTTTCTCCTGAATGCTGCAGGCGTTGCGCCTGGAATGAAGGTCCTTGATATCGCGACGGATACAGGGCTGGCCGCGATGAATTGTTTGCGCGCAGTCGGGCTAACCGGGCATGTTGTCGCTGCAGATCTGTCGGAAAGCATGGTCGAGCAGGCCAGGCAGCGACTGGGCGCAGCGCCAAACGTCACGGTTAGGGTGGAGGACGGTCAGTCTCTTTCCTTTGACAACGCCACTTTTGACGCTCTGATTTGCAGCCTTGGGCTCATGTTCTTTCCTGATCCTGCGTGTGGGCTCTCTGAATTCCTGCGAGTGCTTCACCCGGAAAGGCGCGCGGCTGTCTCTGTTCTTACGGTCCCCGAACGCTCATACAACGGCCGGGTCAATGCCGTTATCGCCAGGCACTTGCCCGAGATTAGTGAAGCCACGGCAAGAACCTTCTCGTTGGGCGATGCTGCTCGCTTGCGAGGACTGTTCGAGAGTGCCGGGTTTCGCAATATCGAAATATCGAAGCACGCCCATAGATTTGCTTTACCGTCCTTTGATAGTTATTTCGGTCCGTTCGAGCGCGGTGGTGCGTCCACCGGACAAGCTTATTCGAAACTCCCGCCTTCTTTGCGCGACCGTGTACGCGCGGAAATTCAACGGAGTATCGGAGATACTGGCGGACCGATCGAAATCGAGGTCGAGTTTCAATTTGCCAGCGGGAAACGCTGACGATCCTTGCGTCCACTAACATTTACCAGCCCTTTATCAAAACCAGGACCTTCGCAGATGCCAGATCCGACGCCAAACCCTCGCGGAGTGGAATTCTGGAACAGCACCATGGGCCACGCTTGGGTATCGCAACAGGCCGTAATCAGCGACGTCTTCACGTCGGTCACCAGCGTCAGTCTGGATGCCGCGGCGGCCAGGTTGGGCGAGCGTGTGATCGATATCGGTTGCGGCACCGGAGACACGTTGTTGGCCTTTGCCAAAATTGTCGGGCCAACGGGCGCCGTGTTGGGTGTCGACGTCTCGGTCCCGATGCTCGACTTTGCCAGACATCGTGCCGCCGAGGCGATGTTCGGCAACGCGGCATTCGTACTGGCCGACGCGGCCAGCTACGCCTTCAGGCGGCAATGGGCAGATCTGGTTTATTCGAGATTCGGCGTGATGTTCTTCGATGACCCAATCGGCGCTTTCGCCAATATCCGCGGTGGCATGAAGGTCGGCGGGCGGCTGACGTTCGTCTGCTTTCGGACCATGCCGGAGAGTTCTTGGTTTCGAGTGCCGATCGAAGCAGCACGGCCGCATGTGCCGCCACAACCGCCGGTCGATCCGTTGGCGCCCGGGATGTTTTCGTTCGCCCGCGAGGAACGCTTACGCGGCATCCTGTCCAAAGCTGGATTTTGTGAGGTGGCGCTTAAGGCGATCGATGTGCCTATCGACGGCAAGGACGTCACGCAAAGTCTGGCATTCGTTACGCAAGCTGGTCCTTTACCTGCGCTCTTCGAAAATGCCTCGGCAGAGCAACGAATACGCGCCACGGAAGCGGTTCGGAATGCTCTCGCCGCAAGTATCGGAGCGGATGGGCGCGGCCTGCAAGTGGGCTTGTGGCTTGTATCGGCGTTAGCCTAGCGGAGCCAAGCCACATCGAAGAGTCATCCGGCTGTTGCTGATTTGAATATAGGAGCAGGCTCCATGAGCGACACAACCTCGCAATTGCTTTATTTTTACAATCATCACCCCATCTCGTGCGACATCATCCTCGCCAAGCTGCGCGCAAGCCGCGGTCATATCGACAACCTGCGCCCGGAAGACCTTTTTGCGCACGACCAAGACCACTATGGCGGCCTGGCCGCGACGGACGAGTTAGCGCGACAAGCGCAGATCGGTCCCGGAACGACCGTCGTTGACTTTTGCGCCGGTCTTGGCGGGACGGTACGCTATCTCGCTCATAGGTATGGAGCCGACGTTACCGGCGTTGAATTTACGCCTGTGCGTGCTGCAGGTGGGCAGGAACTGACCAGGCTTGTGGGCCTGCAGAAGACAGCGCGGATTGTTGAGGGCAATGTTATGGATGCCCCGCTTCGCGCTGCGAGCTTCGATGTTGTTGTCAGCCAGGAATCGTTCTGTCACATCCCGGATGTGAAGAAAACTCTGACGGAGGCCGGACGCGTTCTGAAGTCAGGGGGACGATTGGCTTTCACAGACTGGGTCGCCAATCAACCGCTGACATCGGGAGACGCGCAACTGATGTGGGACGGCATGGCAATTCAGCCGCTTCGTTCGATCACGGATTACCGGAAAATGGTCGAGGGCGTCGGCTTGAATGTGCTTTCTGTCACTGACTTGACCGAAGAATGGAGGCCAATCCTCAAAGAACGGCTTGCCATGTACCAACGCCTCCGCGAGGAAGCCCGTCAGTCGGGAACACCGACAGGACACGATGAGTTTCACGAATCGTATGTTCGATTCGTCGACCTCATTCAACGGCGACAACTCGGTGGCGTCCGAATCGTCGCAAGCAAGTAGGCGACATAGTGACCGCTCAGCATTGAACTTTCATACTGATCACTGCACTCGACTGGTATGAATCGCTTGAGTATCGGACGCCGGTGCCGCTGGGGCGGGACGCTGAAGGTCGGGACAACACGATAATTGTCGACGGGATCGCGCCCCGGATTTCGGAGCCATGAGCCGCGCTTTCATTCGAGGCGTTGCCTAGCACTAGAGTTAGCGGCGTTTTCCCACTGCCGGTTTGTGCTTTGAAATCGATCGAAGGTACGCTCGAGCGTCCCTCTCTTCAAGGCGACGCAGCGCCGCGCGCAGGCCTGAAGGTAAAGGCGCTTGATCCCGATCCAGAGCGAGGCGGAGTCTTTCGCCTATCTCATGGCAAATAGCGCGGCAATATGGCGTCTCTAGCGGAAGATGCCGTTGCACCATTGGGACATTTCTCAGATCAACCCGAGAGCGACAAAAATGAGTAGTTCTGCGAGATACGCGGCGCTGAGAGCGCTGACGGTGGTGACGGCCTCTGCAAACGACAAATGCATAGCTCGCCTCGCAGTCCTGCGAAGCCCCCGCACTATGAAATTCGCATAGGTTAAGTTGGTTTCGGTTCCAGTCGCATTTTTCGCGCTAGGGAACTTTCCCCCCCGCTTGGTGGCTCTTGCAGGCGTGCAGACCGCACCGCCTGACCGCCGATCACATGAACCCGGGATTGCGTGGTAGATACTGAATCCAGTTTCCGAACTGCCGCAGGGACATCAGCAGCATCGGAAACTTGATCCGCATTCCGTGCTCAAAGGCAACGTCGAGAGCTGGCTGGTTCACGCCGGGCAGGAACGCTGATATCTGCGATGAACCGCTCTCGGCCGCTAGTTGCAGCGCCGTTCTGAAAGCGGTTGCAACGACCCGTGACTCCATCACTGCGAGCGGCCCGATGTGTCCGCTGCCGTCCACGTAGGCGTAGCCCAGCCAACGGCTCCCGTCGTAGAGATTGAACCCTTTCGTCTTGTTGTCCTTGATTAGATAGCGGTGATGCTTTTCGCGGGACACGCCGAACACCCGCTCGTCGGCTCGTACCAAACGGCGCAGGGTCAAAGTATCTTCCTCGAGGGGCGTGACATCGAACTGCCGGCCTCGCAAGCGACTGATCAACTGCTCGCGCGGGACATAAACGCTGTAGATCGGAAAACGCGGAAGCAGCCGGTGACGGATGTAGAGACTTTGCGAGACTGTGTTGAAACTGAAAGTGATCAGCACCCGGTTCGATGCGCCCGATTTCTCGGCGTGGGCCAAGGTCCGCTTGATCAGTTCATTCCCAATGCTCCGCCCCTGCTGATCGGGGGAAACGAACAGTTGCGCCAGAAACCAGATGTCGCCGCAGACCCAGCTCCACGCAAATCCGAGGACTCGCTCGTCCTCCTCCGCTACCCACAGGCCATCAGGATCGTCCTTGAGCGAAAACAACTGGAACTTGGGAGGAGACAAAGCCGCCATCGATCCAAAGCCATGTCGTTCCGTGAGATCGTTGATCGTGGAGACAACAAGAGCGTCGGCGATTTCCAGGTCCTCCTCACGTGCCGGCCGGTATGCCATTGTCATCGGGCAGCTCTATTGTTGGAGAACGGGCCTCAAAATCTCGTCGTTCCGGGATCGAGCCCAAGCGCCAGTCGGCCGGAAGTAATGTAGTTGTTGGGGCTCATCGCGATGTGCTTCGCCGCGGCGCGCGCGTCGCGAACCGCGCGCTCCAGATCGCAAGACTCGAAGATGGCCGCAGCACCCGCGCTCCTTGCGAGCTGATCGGTAATAGACATCGCGGTCTCGGCCGCATTTGCGTTGGCGATACGGACATCGGCTCGCGCCTCCACCAGGCGTTGGCCACCCGTCTCGGCCGCAGACATCAACTCCGTCATGGCATCGACGATGAAGGCCCGGGCGGCGCGAAGCATCGCCCTCGCCCGCCCAACCGTCGCTTGGACGGTTTCGCGATCGCGCAGCAACGGCTGATTGCCGACCCGCCCCTTTCGGACGGCCAACCCGGCAAACGAGACGATCGCCCCCGATGCGATGCCGAGCGGCACGCCGGAGATGCTCCACGCGAACACCGACGATGGCGGCATCCGATACAGCTGTCCGGGCTGGGTCGGCTGCAGTCCCAGGAAGGGATGCGTGTGAGCGGCCGGCACGAAAATCTCCCGCGCCTCGAAATCGCAACTTCCGGTACCCCGCAGCCCGGACACGTGCCAATTGTCGATGATGGTCACCTCCGCCCGGTCGAGATAGCAGCAAAGAAGGGGCGAAGTCGGATCTTCGGGCCGGACACTTGCCAGGACCATAAAGCGGGTCGCGTGATGCGCGCCGCTGCCGAAGGGCCAGCGTCCGGATACGCAAAATCCGCCCTGGACAGGGCTGGCAACTCCCACCGCCCCGGTCGCGCTGGCGACGAAGGCGCGCGTGTCGGAAAACCACCCGGCCTCCTCGAGATAGCCCCCGAGCCGGCTCATGCCGCCGCCGTTGCCGACGAGCCAGCCGACCGAACCGTCAAGGACCGAGGCGGCTTCGACAACGCGCACGAAGTCGATTGGGGACAGTTCGGGTCCGCCGAGTGCTTGCGGTAACCACAAACGGAAGAGCTCTGCATCGGCGAGCGCCGCGAAGACCGTTTCCGGCAGGCGCCGTTCGCCATCAAATTCGCTGCGTTTCTCGGCAATCAGGGGAACGAGGGCTCGGACTGCCTCGAGTACACGACCAACAGGCCCCCCGACGTCGGATACCTCATCCAGACCCGAATGAACCGTCAGTTCATTCGCCTCCGCTACATCGCAACCATCGCTCATGGGGAGCCTCGCGTTGACCGATACCCGGAGCATGATCACCTGCTTCAGGGCGGTCCTAAATCTGTTCCGAAAAACTCATAAAAACTGTAGCCTCCCCAACATGGCCGCGATCCTCCAATTCGGTGCCTATCGTCTCGACACCGCTACCGAGACGCTGTTTCGCGCGTCCGAGCCAATCCCACTCGGACGCCGCGCGGTGGCTCTGCTTCGGCTGCTTGTCGAGCAAGCCGGAACGCCGGTTTCCAAGGACGCGTTGATGGAGGCGGGTTGGCCTGGCCTCGTGATCGAAGAGAGCAATCTGACGGTACAGATCGCCGCCCTTCGGCGGATGTTCACCGAGACCGACGGGGAGCCGGCCTGGATCGAGACGCTGCCGCGCCGCGGCTATCGGTATATCGGCCCCCCGGTTACCGTCGCGACCGGTCTATCGGGATTCGCGGAAGCGTCCAACAGGCCCTCGCTCGCGGTACTTCCGTTTTCGAATCTGAGCGGCGATTCCGGGCAGGAGTATTTCTCGGACGGAATCAGCGGAGACATCATCGCCGAACTGTCGCGGTTCAGATCACTGCTCGTCGTCGCCAGGCACTCCAGCTTCGCCTACAAAGGCAAGTCGTCCGAGATCAAGCGGGTGGGTCGCGAACTCGGCGTCAGGTACGTAGCGGAGGGGAGCGTGCGCAAGCTCGGAAGCCGTGTTCGGGTAACCGTCCAGCTCCTCGATGCCGCGAGTGGCTACAGTCTCTGGACCGCACGATACGATCGCGAGCTCGAAGATCGTCCAGGCAATCGTTGCCGCTCTTCCAGGCCGGCTGGAAGACGCTGGCCGGGAAATTGCCAGGCGCAAGCCGACCGCGAACATAACAGCCTACGATCTGGTCCTGTTGGGCAACGAGCAATGGCGCCAGTTGACCGTGAAGGGCATGGCACAAGCCAGAGAATATTTCCGGAGCGCAGTTTCTCTTGACCCACAATATGCACACGCTCACGTCAACATCGCGTGGACGATCGTCTGCGACGAGTTTCTCGAATCGCCAGCCGGCGCCGACCTCGACGACGCCCTTTGCGAGATCGAGCTTGCACTCGACGCCGACGCCAGTGACGCCTGGGCTCATGCCGTCTTTGCACAACTGCTTTTCTTGAAGTGTCAATCGGCTTGCAAATTTGACCCTTCATCGGCGTCCAATTTTGACCCCTTCGTGCGGCGAGCTTTGCTGGTAGCGCTCGTCTCGTCGGAGCTGGCCGGGATAGCGGAGGCGAGACGAGCGCGGGTGGCGTGATCGTCGT
>Ga0310811_10001094_pt1 | contig 34697 bp, 32 predicted proteins | sample YCmetagenome_FD_207642 | JGI IMG/M metagenome (GOLD analysis project Ga0310811, IMG submission 207642) | Soil microbial communities from experimental microcosm in Duke University, North Carolina, United States - YC | ecosystem: Engineered > Artificial ecosystem > Soil microcosm > Unclassified ... | reverse complement strand
TCGAACTCAGGCAATCCGGCGATTCACATCGAAGGCAGCGAAGTATCGGAAGCCTACAAGGACGTGGTCGCACGCTTCCTCGGTGAAGACCGTCCGCTGCGCTTCACGTCTTACGAAAAGCCCGGCCTGCTGCAACGCATTTTCGGAGGCAAGTAATATGTCGCTGCTCTCATTTCTGTTCAACAAGGAAACGAAGTCTGCGAGCGCCGCCAAGGAACGCCTGCAGATCATCATCGCGCGCGAACGCAATGGTCGCGCCGGACCCGATTTCCTGCCTGCGCTGCACCAGGAACTGATCGGTGTGATCTCGAAATACGTGAAGGTGAATCCCGAAGACATCAAGATTTCGCTGAACAGCCAGGGCAACCTGGAAGTGCTGGATGTGAATGTGGTGCTGCCCGAAGATCTGTAAGGTGAACTGTGCACATCGTTGATGTCAAACGCTGCGCACGCTGAACATCACCGCTCGCGAAGGACCATCATGAAAACCAAAGCCGCTGTCGCCTGGAAAGCCGGTCAACCGCTGACCATCGAAGAAGTCGAACTCGGCGGCCCGCGCGCCGGCGAGGTGCTGGTCGAGATCAAGGCAACCGGCATCTGCCACACCGACTACTACACCCTATCCGGTGCCGATCCTGAAGGCATTTTCCCAGCCATCCTCGGCCATGAAGGCGCTGGCGTTGTGGTCGATGTCGGCGCGGACGTGAAGAGCCTGAAGAAAGGCGACCACGTCATTCCGCTGTACACGCCGGAATGCCGCGAATGCAAATTCTGCCTGTCACAGAAGACCAACCTGTGCCAGAAGATCCGCAGTACGCAAGGCCGGGGCCTGATGCCGGACGCGACGTCCCGTTTCTCGCTCGACGGCAAGCCGATCTTCCACTACATGGGCACCTCGACCTTCTCGAACTACGTGGTCGTGCCGGAAATCGCGCTGGCAAAAATCCGCGAGGATGCGCCCTTCGACAAGGTTTGCTATATCGGTTGCGGCGTAACGACCGGCGTCGGCGCCGTGCTGTTCACCGCGAAGGTGGAAGCCGGTGCGAACGTGGTCGTGTTTGGCCTGGGCGGCATCGGCCTGAATGTGATTCAGGCGGCGCGCATGGTGGGCGCCGACAAGATCATCGGTATCGATCTGAATCCGGAACGCGAGGCGATGGCGCGCAAATTCGGCATGACGCATTTCATCAATCCGAAGAATGTCGAGAATGTGGTCGATGCGATCATCCAGTTGACCGATGGCGGTGCCGACTACAGCTTCGAATGCATCGGCAACACGACGACCATGCGCCAGTCGCTTGAGTGCTGCCACAAGGGTTGGGGCCAGTCGATCATCATCGGCGTGGCGGCAGCCGGCGAAGAAATCAAGACGCGTCCATTCCAGCTGGTCACCGGCCGGGTATGGAAAGGCTCGGCCTTCGGCGGCGCGCGCGGCCGCACCGATGTGCCGAAGATCGTCGACTGGTACATGGAGGGCAAGCTGAACATCGACGACCTGATCACGCATACGCTGCCGCTGGAGCGAATCAACGAAGGTTTCGATTTGATGAAGAGCGGAGAGTCGATCCGCTCGGTCGTGATTTACTAAGGAATAAGTGGGGAAGAAGTGGAACTGATCAGTCAGCACAAATGCTTTAACGGCGTGCAGCGTTTTTACAAGCATGAATCAACGTCGACCGGCCTGCCGATGACGTTCTCCGTGTACGAGCCGCCGCAGGCAAAAATGCGCAAGGTGCCGGTGCTGTTTTATCTGGCCGGCCTGACCTGTACCGAAGAAACCTTCATGATCAAGGGCGGTGCCCAGCGCTACGCGGCGGAGCACGGCATCATGCTTGTGTCCATGGATACCAGCCCGCGCCGCACCGGCATCCGCGGCGCCGCCGAAAGTTGGGACTTCGGCCACGGCGCCGGTTTCTATATCGATGCGACGCAACAGCCCTGGGCCACGCATTTCCGCATGGAGTCGTATGTCGTGCAGGAACTGCGCAACATCATCGTCTCCAACTTCCCTGCCCTGGCTGACCGCATTGGCGTGTTCGGCCATTCGATGGGCGGACACGGCGCGCTGACGCTGGCACTGAAGTATCCGGAAATCTACAAATCGGTATCCGCCTTTGCGCCCATCACCGCGCCCAGCCTGTGCCCCTGGGGCCAGAAGGCGTTCTCGAGCTATCTCGGCAACGATCCGGCTGCATGGGCCCAGCACGACGCCAGCCTGCTGATGCGCGAGCGCAAGACGCCCTTCCCGCAAGGCATCCTGATCGATCAGGGTCTGGAAGACGAGTTCCTGGATATCCAGCTGCTGCCGCACCAGTTCGAAGCGGCCTGCTGGGCAGCAGACCAACCGTTGACGCTACGCCGCCACGCCGGCTACGACCACAACTACTATTTCATCTCGAGCTTCATGCAAGACCACGTCCAGTGGCATGCGGCGATCTTGAACGCCTGAGCGCCACAATGAAAAAAAGGATTCTGCACTGTCGTGCAGAATCCCTAGATCGTCTCCGGCCCCCGCCGGAGACGCACCCCTCTTGCGATATTCTTCTTAGAATTCTTCCCAGTCGTCGTTCGAACCCGTGGTGACCGGTTTGGCCGGCGCGGCAGGTTTCACGCTTCTCTGCGCAGGCGCAGCCAGCGGCCGTTTAACCGGTGCGGCGACGGCTGGATGCGAGACGCTAGTCTGAATAGCACGCGGCGCTGCGGCAGGCTGCAGTGCAACATCGTTGCCGACCTTGAATACGCTAACAGCCTGGGCTAGTGCACGTGCCTGTTCCTGCATCGAATCGGCGGCGGCGGCCGCTTCTTCCACCAGGGCTGCGTTCTGCTGCGTGACTTGGTCCATCTGGCCGACGGCCTGGTTGACCTGCTCGATACCGTCGCTCTGTTCCTGGCTGGCGGCAGTGATCTCGGCCATGATGTCGGCCACGCGGCGCACGCCTTCGACAATCTCGTCCATGGTGGAACCCGCTTCCGACACCAGCTTGCTGCCGGCTTCGACCTTCTCGACGGAGTCACCGATCAGCGCCTTGATTTCCTTCGCTGCATTGGCGGAACGCTGGGCGAGGTTGCGCACTTCGCTCGCAACCACTGCGAAACCGCGGCCCTGCTCGCCGGCACGCGCTGCTTCAACTGCCGCGTTCAGTGCAAGGATGTTGGTCTGGAATGCAATGCCATCGATCACGCCGATAATGTCGACGATCTTGCGTGCCGATTCATTGATGGAGCCCATCGTATCGACCACTTGCGACACCACGGCGCCGCCCTTGGTCGCCACGCTGGACGCGGCCACTGCCAACTGGTTGGCCTGGCGTGAGTTGTCGGCGTTCTGCTTGACCGTTGCGGTCAGTTCCTCCATCGACGACGCGGTTTCTTCCAGCGAGCTCGCCTGCTGTTCGGTACGTGAGGACAGATCGAGGTTACCGCTGGCGATTTCGCTGGATGCGGTCGAAATCGTATCGGTTCCCATGCGGATCTGCGCGACCGTGCGCGTCAGGCTGTCCTGCATGCGCTTGAGCGCGGCCAGCAGTTGGCCCGGCTCATCCTTGGTTTCGTCCATCCGGCTGCGCATCGTCAGGTCGCCTGCTGCAACGGCCTCGGCCACCGACACTGCTTCCACCAGCGGACGGGTGATGCCGACGGTCAGACGCCATGCCAACACGATGCCCAGGGCGAGCGCCATTGCGATGCCGATCAGCAGCGCCATGCGGCCCGCCTGGTAATCGGCGGTAACCGATTCCTCAGCGTTCTTGACTTCATCCTCGTAGTGCGAAAGCACGTTGTGCACGCTACCGGCATATTGATCGAGCGCCGGCATCAGCTTATTTTCCAAGGTGTCCTTGACGACCGACTTGTCGGCGCCTGAGGCTTCCTGCTGCGCCAGTTCCTTGCGCATCTCGATATACGCCTGGCGTTTCTTGCCAACCTCGGCAAACAGATCTTTCTCCACTTGCGTAACAAGCTTGGCCTCGACCGATTTCTGGATTTCGGTGATCAGCTTGCTTTGCGCGGAAATTTCTTTCTGGAAGAAGGCGCGCACATCAGGATCGACCGCCTTGAACATGGCAACGGTACGCACGCCATTCATGCTGGTTGCGAGTAGCCAAGCCTGCGCCTGTTTCTGCTTTTGCATCGATTGCTCGACGAGATTGGCCGTCGCGCCATTGATGCTTTGCAAACGCGAAATGCCGAAGCCACCCATCAGGACGACCAGCAGCAACATCAACCCGAATCCGAATCCCAGCCGGGTACCAATCTTCATGTTCTTGACACGCATGATGTCTCTCCAATCCACTTTTTTGTAAAACACTGATGCCTACATCCGACCGATACGTCCAGTCGTAACCACATTAAATAATCAAGAAACAAAACGGTGGATCGCTTATCGCGTCTGCCCGGCCGCTAAAGCGGCCATGCGACAAATGGGAAGGGATGAGGTTCTCCGAAATTGCTGGAGGGGCATCGATACATCGGCCATTTCATGAATCGCCGACAGTTCGCCTGCCGTCAGAGACGTAGAGTCACAACCAAATTCTTTCGCATTCGTCATTGCGGACAATGACCTTGATGCCTCTCTACCGTTAATGTCTCTTCATTATTCGTTGCAGCACTTCTTCGCAGCGCATAAAAACCCGCTTCGCGACGGCGAAACTTTACACTGAAATGCTGCATTCGATAGTCAACAAATCGTTAAACCTGCACGCTGTTGGGATATCCATACACATGCAGCGGCAAAACAATATCAAGCGCATCACATTCGGCAAAACACGGCGCTTGTCGCAGCGATCCGGCCCGCATAAAGTTGTAAAAATGTGTCTTCATTCATCCATCGACGACACGTTTTATGTTCGGCAAACCCGACGGTCCAGACGGCGCCGATGTAGTTATCGATAAAGCATCCTCAGCGCCCGTCCCGCTAGCCCGGCGTTACCATGTAACCCGTAAAGGATGTAACGACCGCAAAAAGGAAAGCTTGAATCGGATTTGCGCACTTGTTTTCTCAACAAACAAGTGGGTCGAGCGCGACTTTTCCGATGCACAGTTATGCCGGGACCGGGGCGAGACGGTATACTGTCGGCTTCCTCTTCTGTCCCGCCTGACGCAGGCTTTTCGCGTCCCTGCATCCATGAGCGCCCTACCCAAGAATCTGTTTTCGTACGTCCCGCGTGCGCGCGATGCAAAGCCGGCTCCGTTTTTGCCGATGTCGCGCGCCGAAATGGACAAACTCGGCTGGGACAGCTGCGACGTCATTCTGGTGACGGGCGACGCGTATATCGATCATCCGAGCTTCGGCATGGCGCTGATCGGGCGATTGCTGGAGGCGCAAGGTTTCCGTGTCGGCATCATCAGCCAACCGGACTGGCATTCGGCCGAAGCCTTCCGCGCGCTCGGCAAGCCGAACCTGTATTTCGGCGTCACCGCCGGCAACATGGATTCGATGATCAATCGCTATACCTCGGATCGCAAGATCCGCTCGGAAGATGCCTATACGCCAAACGGCGAACCGAACAAGCGCCCGGATCGCGCGCTGACGGTCTACGCGCAACGTGTGCGCGAAGCCTATCCAGGCGTCAACGTGGTGGTCGGCAGTATCGAAGCCAGCCTACGTCGCATCGCGCATTACGATTACTGGTCAGACAAGGTGCGCCGCTCGGTACTACCCGACTGCAAGGCCGACATCCTGATCTTCGGCAATGCAGAACGTGCCTTGGTCGAACTGACGCATCGCGTCGCCGCTGGCGAATCGATTGCAAGCATCCGTGACCTTCGCGGCACGGCCTTCATGGTGCCGCGCGGCTGGAAGCCGACGCCTGAATGGACCGAAGCCGATTCCACGCGCGTCGACACGCCGGGCAAGATTGAGCCGCATCCCGATCCTTACGAGATGAAGACCAAGGACGAGAGCTGCAAGACGGACGCCGCCGCTCCCGCCGAAGCTGACTTCAAGCCGATCAAGATCATGAGCCGCGAAGAACGCCGCGCGGCCGAGAAGGAAGTCCGCAACAAGACCGTCGTCCGTTTGCCCTCCTTCGAGATGGTGAAGGATGATCCGATGCTGTACGCGCACGCGTCGCGCGTATTCCATCTTGAATCGAATCCGGGCAATGCCCGCGCGCTGGTACAGGGACATGGCGAGCGCGACGTATGGATCAACCCGCCGCCGCTGCCGCTGGCGATGGAAGAAATGGATGGCGTATACGACATGAATTACGCGCGTGCGCCGCATCCAAGCTACGGCAAGGCCCGCATTCCGGCCTGGGAGATGATCCGTTTCTCCGTCAATATCATGCGCGGCTGCTTCGGCGGTTGCACTTTCTGCTCGATCACCGAGCATGAAGGCCGCATTATCCAGAGCCGTTCGGAGCCGTCCATCCTGCGCGAGATCGAACTGATTCGCGACAAGACCAAAGGCTTTACCGGCACCATTTCCGATCTCGGCGGCCCGACCGCCAACATGTACCGGCTCGCATGCAAGGACAAGCGCATCGAAGAATCCTGCCGCCGCCTGTCCTGCGTCTATCCCACGATCTGCTCCAATCTCAACACCGATCACAGCAAGTTGATCCAGCTGTACCGCAAGGCGCGTGCGATCCCGGGCATCAAGAAGATCCTGGTCAGTTCCGGCCTGCGTTACGACCTCGCGGTGCGTTCGCCGGAATACGTGAAGGAACTGGTCTCGCACCACGTCGGCGGCTTGCTGAAGATCGCGCCCGAACATTCGCAGGACGGCCCGCTGTCGAAAATGATGAAGCCCGGAATGGGCTCGTACTACAAGTTCAAGGAACTGTTCGAAAAGTATTCGAAGGAAGCGGGCAAGGAGCAATACCTGATCCCCTACTTCATCGCTGCGCATCCAGGCACCACGGATGAGGACATGCTGAACCTTGCGCTGTGGCTGAAGAAAAATAACTTCCGCCTCGATCAGGTGCAGACCTTCCTGCCAACGCCGATGGCGCTGGCAACCGCGATGTACCACACGCGCAAGAACCCGCTACGCAAGATTTCGCCCGATTCGGAAGCAGTCGAAACGGTCCGCGCCGGCAAGATCCGCAAGCTGCACAAGGCTTTCCTTCGTTATCACGACCCGGAGAACTGGGAAATCCTGCGCGAAGGCCTGCAGCGCATGGGGCGCGGCGATCTGATTGGCAGCGGCGAACATCACCTGGTGCCGCGCCACAATCCGTCGCAGGCAGCACTAAATGCCGAGCGTGGCCGCGAAACACCGGGGCCGGATCGGCTTGCGAAAAAATTCGGACAAAACAAGCCGCGTCCGGGCGCTGCCGTCGTGCGTACCGCGAGCATCGGCAAGCCTTTGTCTCGTCCGCCAAGCGGCAAGCCGCGCAAGGGATTGGCGGTGATTGCCAGAGGCCGCAAACAGGGGTAAATGTGTAACGCCGGTTTGCGGTAGACATTATTTTTGCCCTGTTTTTACCGGGCGTCTTCTTTGTTCTTGTCCCTCGCTACCGCGACGCCCACGCTGTCATTCGTTTCTTCCGCTACCGGAGTATTGGGATGCCCACTGGATTCCCGCGCCGCGCGGGAATGACGAGCAGGAGCCCTTCCGCTCGTCACAAGAGCGACCAGATCATCCACCCCGCTCCATCTTTTCTCGGAGCCCCGTCATTTCCGCGCATGTGTAGCCGCGAATTCGGTCATCATGCTGACCACCTGCGAAACGGGCATGGCTTGCAAGCCATGCTGCGGCTGCAGCGAGAATCCGAAAAACTACGTAATCAATACCGACGCCTGTAGACATATCCTCGATACGTTCTCAGAAAATCTCCGCGTCCAACTCCAATAAGCGTTTTCGGTTATTCTTCCGCAAACTTTGCCGCACCATCGAGCGAAGCATGATCAGGGAGTATCCATTGAGTAATTTATTCTCGCGCCGACTTGCACTGCTGGCCGACAACGCCCACCGCCACCTGCTAGGCGCGGGCCGCCGCGGCATCGAGCGCGAAGGCCTGCGCGTGGACACGCAAGGCAGGCTGGCGCTGACACCGCATCCGCTCGCGCTCGGTTCGGCCTTGACCAACGAACAGATCACCACCGACTATTCCGAATCGCTGCTGGAATTCATCACGCCGGCCGAGCACGACATCGCCGATGCCCTCGGCGAACTGGACCGCATTCACCGATTCGTCAGCACACATCTCGACGGCGAGCTGCTGTGGAGCCAATCGATGCCCTGCCCGCTGCCTGACGAGCAAGATATTCCAATCGCCTGGTACGGTTCCTCGCACATCGGCATGATCAAGCATGTGTACCGTCGCGGGCTGGCGCTACGCTACGGCAAGGCGATGCAATGCATCGCTGGCTTGCACTACAACTATTCGCTGTCGGAAGACCTGTGGCGTGCGCTGAAAAAGGATGATGCATCGCCCGTGGACGACAAGACGTATCAGTCCGAAAGCTATATTGCGCTGATCCGCAACTTTCACCGCTACAGCTGGCTGCTGATGTACCTGTTCGGCGCATCGCCGGCGCTGGCGACGCAATTCCTGCGCGGCCGCGAGCACGCCTTGCAAACCCTGTCCGGCGACACGCTGTATCTGCCCTACGCCACCAGCCTGCGCATGAGCGATCTCGGCTACCAGAACAATGCGCAGGCCGGCCTGATGCCGCCGTATAACAACTTGGAAAGCTATATGCGAAGCCTGTCGCGCGCGGTGCGCCAGCCTTATCCGGCATACGAGGCGATCGGCACACGGCGCGACGGCGAATGGATACAGCTGAACACCAATCTGCTGCAGATCGAGAACGAGTATTACGCGACGATACGACCGAAACGCGTAATCAATAGCGGCGAGCGCCCGGTCGAAGCGCTGTGCGCGCGCGGCGTGCAATATATTGAAGTGCGCTGCATGGACATCGATCCGTTCGAGCCGCTCGGCATCAATTTGCAGACCACGCGTTTTCTCGATGCCTTCCTGCTGTTCTGCGCTCTCAATGAAAGCCCCTTGACCGATGCTGTGGTCGATCGCGAGAACCGCGACAACTTCGCACGCACCGTCAAGGAAGGACGGCGTCCCGGATTGATGCTGCATCGCGGCGGCGCAGAGATCTCACTCCAAGCATGGGGCGTGGAACTGCTCGAGCAGATTCATGCCGCCGCGGACCTGCTGGATGCGCAGCGCAAGGATGCCGGCGACAGCAGTCAGCCGCATGCACAAGCGCTCGCTGTGCAAGTGGAGAAGCTGCGCGACGCTGAAAAGACGCCATCCGCGCGCGTATTGCAGCAGCTCGAATCCTGCGAGCGTTCGTTTGAACGCTTCGGCTTGCAGCAAAGCGAGCGGCATGCGCATCATTTCCGCACGCGTCCGCTGGACGCCCGGGAAAACGCGTATTTCGCTACGCTGGCGCAGGAATCGATCGCACAACAGAAACGGATGGAGCAGGCGCAATGCGGCGATTTTGATACCTTCGTCGCCGCTTACAACGAGCGCACGCCACGCCAGCTATGCGAATAATCGAGCCATCTGCACGCATGACTCGCGATGCAATGTGCGCTATCCGGCAGCCATGCTAGGAACCTCTCGTCGGATCGATCGTCTTACAGGCAGGAGATCCGATTTTCTTTTTTGGAAGAGGTGCCCCATGAAAACATCGAGACGACTGACGCTCTGTTCCGCGGTGTGCGTCGCCGCATTGAGCCTGAGCGCCTGCTCCGGCATGTCGACCCAGGACAAAAATACGCTGATCGGCACCGGTGCCGGTGCGGTCGCTGGTTCCGTACTGACCGGCGGCAGCACGCTCGGTACCGTCGGCGGCGCCGCAGTCGGCGGTTACGTCGGCAACCAGGTCATCAAGCACTGATACGAGTCCCCGGGCGCCCACCTCACGGGGCGCCCGTATTTTCGTCCTCTCTCCCGCTTCCCGAGCTTGACGCTTGCCAATGTGCGATCCCGCACAGATCGTGTTGCCAGTCTTGCACAAAATGTCCGCATCAATCGTTGATCGCGTCTCGCAAGACCTCGCCATGGGCATCACAGCAAAAACCACAATAATGAAAAAGGAACCGGCGCGTTATACCGCGCGGGCGATTGCGCTTGTGTTCATCAGTGGTGCGCTGTGGGCATTGGCGCCGTGTCTCACCGTGCAAGCGCACGCGGATTCCGGCAAGTCCACGCTAGGCAGCGGCCAGATGCTGATTCCTTCCGGCGTACCTGGCCAAGCCGGTCGCAGCATCGATCGCGCCATCGCACGAGAAAAACATACTGCGACACCGCAGAAGCACGGCGCATCGGGCGCCGCAGCCGATGCCATTTACCGGATCGAACCCGCCGCGGCGCCGCGCCGAGGTGATCGCATCATGACCTGAGCGGTTCAGACTGCCGATCTCGGAGGAGCACGTCATGCTGTACACCATCGCCGTTATTCTGCTGATCCTGTGGATACTGGGCCTGATCACTTCCTACACGCTAGGCGGATTCATTCACATCCTGCTGGTTATCGCTATCGTCGTGATTCTGCTGCGCGTCATTAAGGGACGGCCGCCGCTGTAGGCGACGTCGAACGCAACCTCTGTCCGGTACGCATATCGGATCTGCATTATGATGGGCGCGCACAATTCAAATATAAGGAAAACATCATGCGTAAATTATTGATCACCGCCGTTGCGGCGACCGTCGCACTCGGCGGCTGCGCGAATATGTCGGAAACGGAACGCGGCACCGCAAAAGGTGCTGGCATTGGCGCCGGCGTTGGTGCCGTACTCGGCGGCGTGACAGGCGGACGCAACAATATCGCCGGCGGCGCTGCCATCGGCGGCATTCTCGGCGCGGTAGCCGGCAACGTGTGGTCGAGCCGGATGGAAAACCAGAAGCGTCAGATGGAACAGGCGACGCAAGGTACTGGCGTACAGGTCACGCAGACTGCCGACAATCGCCTGAAGCTCGACATCCCGAGCGACATCTCGTTTGCCACCGGCCGTTCCGACATCAACCCGAGCCTGCGCCCGATCCTTGACCGTTTCGCAGCCGGCCTCGTGGACAATCCCGCTGCTACCGTCACGATCATCGGCCACACCGACAACACCGGTACCGACGCGATCAACAATCCACTGTCCTTCGACCGCGCTTCACGTGTGCGCGACTATCTGGCGGGCCGCGGCGTCGCGCCGCAACGTGTTTACGTGGATGGCCGTGGCAGCCGCGAACCGGTCGCTAGCAACAATACGGCGGAAGGTCGTTCGCGCAATCGCCGCGTCGAAATCTTCGTGGCCGAACAGCAGCCGGCACAGCAGCGCTAAACTTCATCTACATGAAATAAAAAATCCCCTCGCGAGGGGATTTTTTATTTCCGCTAATTTGCCGAAAGACCTGCGTCCGGAAACGCAGGCGGTTTCATCGCTTATTGCAGCAGGCCTTCGTACACTTCCTTGATGCTGGCATAGCATTCGCAGATGTGGTTTTCCAGACCGGTGCGATCGATGACGGTGATCTGACCGCGGCTGTAATGGATGAGGCCTTCATCCTGCAGCTTGCGTGCCGCTTCGGTAACGCTCTCGCGCCGCACGCCGAGCATGTTGGCAATCAGGTCCTGCGTCATGCTGATCTGATTACCGGGCAGGCGGTCCAGGCTTAACAACAGCCAGCGGCACAGTTGCTGCACGATGGTGTGATGACGGTTGCATGCGACCGTATGCGCCATTTGCGTAAACAAAGCCTGCGTGAAACGCAGCAACAAGCGTTGCAGTGGACCGCCGCGTGAAAATTCCTGATTCAGCAGCGCCGCCTTGATGCGGAAGCCATATCCACCGCTCTTGATAAAGGCGCGATTCAGCGAAGCGCCGCCGCCCATGAAGACATCATGGCCGACCACGCCTTCATAACCGATCACGGCAGTTTCGGACGATGCGCCGTCAGCGGTTTCGTACAGCAGCGAGACGATGCTGCTGGTCGGGAAATAAACGTATTGCATTTGCTCGCCTGCTTCGCAAATCGTGCTGCCAAAGGGCATTTCGACGAATTCCAGCTGCGGCAGAATGCGTTCGTAATCTGCGTCCGGCAAAGCAGCCAGCAAGCCATTGTGTCGGGGGTTGTGGCCATACAGGCCAGCCAGCGCGCGAGGTGCCACCGGCTGACGGCTAGGGCGCATGCGAGAGCTGGCATCTTTTCTATGGAGCGCTGCGATGGCGCTGGCATTGACGACCTGGCGGGTTGCAGTATTGCGGACGTTCGAAATGTGTGCCATGGATTTCTCCTTTGTGTCGTAACTTCCAGGCACTTATCTTCACATTATCGAAATTGAAACTAAATCAGCGATTGTCCGATTTTGGTGTGAGATGACACTGACAAAAAGTCAATAATTTCCCACAAGAAAAAATCGCAACAGCAGCCCGCCAGACCGCACAAGGTCAAAATCAACAGGGGCGTGCCTCGACTTCGTCGATCTTGTGGCGGGTATCGGCCATTACCGCTTCGAGTGCTTGCTCGCAGGTATCGCCGTAACAGGGACCGCCAAACTCTTGAAAAGTCTCGATACCGCCGGCGGCCGGGCGCTGCACCTCGCTGGTTGCCAGCCACCGATGATCGTCAGTCGGCACCGCGACGGTAAAGATCGCATATTCGCCGTAAGTAGCGTCAGGTTTTCTGTCCATGATTAATTACGTCCTTGCAATGCGCTGGTGGACGCCTCAGGAATGTTCGGAGACGTATTTCGCGACGAAGGCATGTGCCTCGTCCAGCGCTTCCTGCTCGGTTCCGGCCACGCCGACATCGTGAATCTTTTCCGCAATATCGGGACGGTTTTCTACCGTATGCGCGACGTGCCCGGAAAATGTACCGTCAGGGAGACGGGTGGCGTAAGCCTTGAAAATATGTCGCTGCGGCGGGGATTGCTCACTCATGCCTTGCTCCTTCCAGTCTGCTTATGCACAGATAGCGCAAACGAAAAAAGGTTCGGTCGACCGATGTCATCGTCACGAGCAGCACGATCACGAATCGATCCCGCCTGTAATATACGGAATTCCCTTCGATGCACACGACATGACAACCGAAAACCAGTACACCGCTCACTCGCATACCTTCAGTGCAGGCAACCCATGGGCCGAAAAGAATACCGCGCGCGTGGTGCTAATTACTGCCGTCATGATGGTGGTCGAAATCGTCGGCGGCTACCTGTTCAATTCGATGGCGTTGCTGGCGGACGGCTGGCACATGAGCTCGCACGCGCTGGCCCTCGGGCTGTCACTCTTGGCTTACTCCTTCTCCCGGAAACTGGCAAAGGATCCGCGTTTCTCGTTCGGCACCTGGAAAATCGAGGTGCTGGCCGGCTACACCAGTGCAATCCTGCTGCTGTTCGTTGCCGGCCTGATGGCGTACCAGTCGATTGAACGGCTGGTTACGCCCTCAGCGATCGGCTACAACGAGGCCATTGCAATTTCCATAGTCGGCCTGGTCGTCAATCTGGCCTGCGCCTGGCTGCTGAAAGATAAACACCACCATCATCACCATGGTCACAGTCACGACGAGCATCATCATGACCATCACCATGCGCACGGCAATGGCGGCGACCTGAACCTGCGCGCTGCCTATATTCATGTGATCTCCGACGCGGCAACCTCCGGTCTCGCGATCTTCGCCCTGATTGGCGGCAAACTTTGGGGTGCAGTCTGGCTGGATCCGTTGATGGGTATTACCGGCGCGGTGCTGGTGACCGTATGGTCTATCGGTCTGCTGCGGGAATCCGGCAAGGTGCTGCTGGACGCTGAAATGAACGCCCCGGTAGTCGAGGAAATTCGGGACGTGATCCAGGCGTCGCCGATTCCGGCCGCCATCGCCGATCTCCATGTATGGCGCGTCGGGCGCGGTCAGTACGCCTGCATACTAGCCTTGCTGACTTCAGCCAACGTCGACGGAGACTACTTCCGCCGGCAATTGCAGGTGCACGAAGAACTGGTGCACATCACGGTCGAAATCCTCCGCGACGATGCGGACTAGCCGCCCCGGCTTCCGAGCTTTTCCGCCTGCGCGTGTTTCTCTTCCTGCTCCTGTCCCAGCCTGCCGCGCCGCGTAAATTCCTCCTGAAGCTGCACCAGGTCTTCGTCGCTCAGGGAATCCAGATCGATCAACTGGGTGCGTGCACCCTCGATGGCGCATAGCAATTCATCAAGCTTCAGCTGGGTGTATTTCGCCTCCCTGTTCTGCGCATTCTGGATCAGGAACACCATCAGGAAAGTCACGATGGTGGTACCGGTATTGATCACCAATTGCCAGGTATTCGAATAGTGGAAGACCGGCCCACTGATCCCCCACACGATCACGGTCAGCAGACCGATCAGGAAGCTCCACGCCGATCCAACGACGTCCGAGCAATACACGGCGAATTTCCGAAATAGTTCATGCATGATGCGCCTCGCCTTTCTTTCCGGGTTAAGGCCGCGCTGCGGCGGCTTTGAGTATCAGACCGCCGGATTGCGGATGAGTTTTCGCGCTGCAAGAACAGTCGGCATTATCTGACGTGCGATAGGGATGCCGTCCGATAGCAGAATGCGGACGCGATGATTAATGTTCGATACCGCGATGTTTCTTTTGCCCTTGCAAGAGGCACTTCACCTGGAGAATGCAATGAATGCTCATTCCGGAAAAAGCGCGTCGCCTGATCAGGCGGATATTGGCAATGCCGACGCACTCGAACTGCTGCTGGCCGATCACAAAGAGATCAGGAAACTGTTCAAGGAATTCGCGCGTCTGAGCGGCACGGGCAGCCAGGCGGCCAAGGTGGACGTTGCCTTGCGCCTGTGTGAAGCGTGGAGTCAGCACGCCGCGCTCGAGCAGGAAATTCTTTACCCTGCCGCGCGCGCCGCGATCAATGAGCAGGCCCTAATCAATCAACTGGACGTGCACTATGCTGGCATGCGCGAGCTGATCAGCCGCATTCAACTCATGGACGGCTCCGAGCACTTGTATGACGCTACCGTCGCAGTGCTGCAGGAATACATAGAGCATCACATCGCCGCCGAAGAAAAGACGCTGTTCCCCAAAGCACGCAAGGCCAAAATGCACTTGCACAAGCTGGCTCGCGCGATTGTGGAACGCAAGGATGAACTGACAGTCGAGATGGTCTGATCGACAGAACCGAACGGCAACCCCGACACCAAAGGAGAAAACCATGCGCATTTTCAGCCCCCTGGCCGCGGCCACCATGACCGCTCTTCTGGCAACAAGCACGGTGCCGCCAACTTATGCACAAACCCGCAACACGCATGACGCCAAGTCGGCCGTCAGCGCAAGCGATCAGCAATTGATGGCTGAGTTCGCACAGGCCAACATGGCCGAAGTGGCGGTAGCACAGCTGGCGCAAAGCAAGTCATCCAATTCGCAGATACGCAAATTCGCGCAGCAAATGATCGACGACCATGGCAAGGCCTTCAAGGATCTGTCCGAGCTGGCGGAGGAGAAACAAGTGAAGCTGCCGAAAGAGGCGGACGCCAAGCATAAGGAAATGCTGAAGAAAATGAATATGCTGAACGGCGCCGAATTTGACCGCCAGTACACCGCCAAGGCAGGCATCGAGGATCATGAGAGCGCGAAAAAACTGGTCGACAGAATCGCCAACACCGCACAGGATCCGCAGTTGAAAGCGCTCGGCACGAAAGCGCAACCAATCATCGACATGCACTTGAAAATGGCGAAAGAGCTGAAACCCTGAATCCAGAGCAATGCAGCGACTGGAAAGCGTCTGCGCTTTCCTCGTCATCAAATACCGTGCATGACCGAAAGAGTGATGCAGCATCGAACGCCTGAGAGCCGCCATGCAGACTGAAGATCTGAACGCCGTAGTCCGCTATCTGGAAAGCAACAGTTTGAAAATCGTTACCGCCGAATCCTGTACGGCGGGCATGATCGCTTCCACGCTGGCCGAACCGCCGGGTTCGGGAAAATGGCTGGAATGCGCTTTCATCACGTATTCCGAGAACGCAAAGATCGCGTGCCTGAACGTCGATTCCGATACCATTGATACTCACGGGCTGACCAGCGAAGAAGTGGCGCGTGCGATGGCGTCGGGCGCCTTGAATATCGCAAACGCCAACCTCGCAATCGCGACGACCGGCGTCGCCGGCCCTTCCGCTGGCGATGGCCAGGAACCGGTCGGCACCGTTTGTATCGCATGGGCCTTCAAGCACGATAGCGGCACCCGTAGTTTTTCCGAAAAAACTCGCTTCAACGGCGACCGCAATCAAGTGCGCGAAGCTGCCACTTCCTACGCTTTGAAGCGCATCCAGCACTACCACGGCGAACTGGCGATGCAAGACCGCCCCTGACGCCATGTTTCCTGTGATCAAGCCAAATATTTTTTAAACTCAACAATCAATTCATTGTCTTATTGCTTGAAGTTATCAAACGAGCAATGTTCTGGACAAGGATTCTGGATCATTAGCGATAACGGAAGATATCAATCGCTCGGGGTGGTCCATGTCAGAACCAAATGCCGGCAACGCGTCGGCTACGCGTGGCAATCGCATCGATGAACTGGAAAGCATACGCGGCATCGCGGCCCTGCTGGTCGTGCTGTATCACATCCCCAACTGGAACGCGCTGCTGTATGAACTGCCGATCATCCGCAACAGCTACCTGATGGTCAATCTGTTCTTCGTGTTGTCCGGCTTTGTCATCTATAAGTCTTACGCCGACAACATCCATACGAGGAAAAACCTGCTGCGCTTCCAGTTTCTGCGCTTGGCCCGGCTGTACCCCGTCCACCTCGTATTCCTGCTGGTGTTCCTGCTGCTGGAGATCGCCAAGTACATGGCGCACACGCAATACGGCATCAAGAGTTCCAAGACTACGCCCTTCGTCGAAAACAGCATCACGGCATTCGTGCAGCAACTGTTTCTGGTGCAGGCAATCGGTCCGACCGGCAATGCGCTGACTTTTAACGCGCCGGCCTGGTCGATCAGCGTCGAGTTTTATACCTATCTGGTGTTCGGTCTGATCGTGCTGCATTTCGGCCGCTGGAAAACTTCGATATTTGCGGCGCTTGCGCTGCTCGCTTGCTTCGTGCTGGCGACGCAGCCGCGCAGCGGTTATTTCGATGTGCTGCAATGCCTGGGGGGATTCTTCATCGGTTGCTGCACCGCGCACCTGTCGGACAGGCTGACGTGGAAATTCGATTCGGCGGCCGTGGTATTGGCTCTGCTTTCACTGGTTCTGTTTCTGCAATTCAAGACGTTCGAGCAATACGATCTGTTGATCTATCCGCTAACGGCAGCACTGGTGTTAAGCATCGTGTGGTCGGAAGACGGCGTAATCAAGCAACTGCTTCGGCTGCCGGTGCTTACCTGGCTGGGCACCATTTCGTATTCGGTGTACATGAGCCACTCGGCATTGCTGTGGCTGTCCAACCAGGTGCACCGCTTCGTGTTCCACAGGAGCGAAATCTGGTTTGGCGGCAGACTGGTACCGCAGTTGACGTTTGGAGAAGCGCTGCTGTCCTACATCATCATCATTGCGCTACTGCTGGTGATCAGCGATTTCGTCTATAACAAGCTGGAAAAGCCGTATCGTGAAAAATCGCGCAAGGTGGTATTCAAGCTGCCCTCTGTGCCAACGCCGGTCACACCGGGCAAGTAAGGCGCTGCGTTTCAGCTGATGCTTTAGTGGTGGCGTGCGCAGCTCCGCACTTACGGGCGTGCCGAAGGAGGCTGTCCCTGCACCACAGGATCACTCGCCCCCTGTTTTTTCCAGCGGAAGTTGAGGAAAGTGGAAAGGCCGGAACGAGCGGCGACCGCGTGCGTTGCAACGGATTGACTGCCCGGCAAGTAACCGCCGCCTCTTTGCACCAGGGAGCGTCTGGCATCGCAGTAGGGGCAATTGGCCAGTCGACCGTCAATCAGGCTTCCGCACTGTCCACAATCCATGCACCGCATTTCGCCTCCGTCATTGTTCGTAGAGAAAGAATGCACTGAGAAAACAAAAATTAATGTGCGGAAACGCACCAAGCACGCATCGTCGTGCAATTGAAAGCCCGAAACGCTGCATGCATTCCGAGCGGCAATCGGTTCGCTAGCACACAGTCATCGTGCGACGTTTGCGTTAAGGTTTTTCTTACGACAGATGGCGCGGCAATATGCCGCCGCCCGGCCGCGATTTGAAGGAGAAAATAATGACGCGCATTGAACACATGGTCGAGGTAAAGGTATCGGCGTACGACGCCTATGCGCAATGGCTGCGCTACGACAGTTATCCCAAATTCATGGACAGCGTAGTGGAGGTCGCGGAATCCTCGCCGGACCGGCTGCACTGGCGCGCGCATCGCCACGGCGCCGACATCGAGTGGGATTCCGAAATCACTGCCAAAGAACCCGGCCAGATGATCGCGTGGCGCGATGTGGACGGACCGAAGAACGATGGCAGAGTCAACTTCCACGCGATCGATGCCAATCGCTGCCGGGTGCAAATGATCATGCACGTTGACTTGAAGGCGGCGCCCGAACGCGCCGCTGATGCAGAATTCCAGCTTGCCGAGCGTGTGGAAGAAGATCTGGCGCGCTTCAAGGCCTTGATGGAGCACCCCGAAGCAAAACCCTATGACGCTAGTTCGCCTGCAAAGACGGGCGTTGAATATGCAACGCATAGCGAAGTCCCAACGAATGAAGTGCTGACCAATACGCCAGGCTCGCCAAATGTACCGAAGGGTACGCAGTCGACACCGGTGAACGGCGGCGACGGACAGGACAACCGCCTTAACTTGCGGGAATCGAAAGAAACGGCCGGTACGACAAAATGAATTATGCCGGTCCTAGGCCGGCACAATTTATTACATGAGCTAAGCTGCGCGACGGCGGCTAGCGTTGCCTACGCATCCGGTATCGTGAAACGGAAGACTGCACCCTTTCCCGCTTCGCCCTCAGCCCAGATGCGTCCGCCGTGCCGATCGATGATGCGGTGGGCGATGGACAAGCCGATGCCGGTGCCGCTGAACTCTGCTTCGCTATGCAAGCGCTGGAAAGGCTGGAACAGTCTTTGCGCATACTGCATGTTGAAGCCGGCACCGTTGTCACGCACAAAATAAGTCATCACGCCGTCGCACATCTCCCGTCCAAAGACGATGCGCGCCTGCGCGGTTTTTTCCGTGAACTTCCATGCATTGCCGAGCAGGTTCTCCAGCACCACGCGCATCAACCTGCGATCGGCCATGGCGATCATGCCTTGTTGCAGTTCGGGCACGAGCACTCTTTCTGGCTGGCCCTGCTTCAACACATCCAACACTTCGGCTGCCAGTGCACCAAGGTCCACTGGCTCGCGCCGCAGTTCGGCGCGCCCCATGCGCGAGAGTTCCAACAGATCATCGATCAGCTCGCCCATACGCCGCGCGCCGGTCCGAACCTGGTTTAGGTAGTGCCGTCCTGTTTCATCCAGCCGCTCGTTATAGTCCTCGACCAACGCCAGGCTGAATCCGTCTATTGCGCGCAGCGGCGCTCGCAAGTCGTGCGAAACAGAATAGCTGAACGCCTCTAGTTCCTTGTTCTTATGCTCGAGCTGCTCCACATGCGTGAGCTGTGCTTCGGCCAGTTTCTGCGCTGCCCTCGCCTCGATCGCCTCTCTCTCCTTGTCGAGCAGTTGCTCGCGTATCCGCCTATGCTCGTCCTCGAACTGCTTGCGCCTTATCTGCGCGCGCAATCTGGCTTTCAGGATTTCAAATTCGCCGGATTTCTGTATGAAGTCGTCCGCGCCCATGCTGAGGCTGCTGATCATCGTGCTGCGATCCTCAATCGCGGTCAGGATGATCAGCGGCAGGTCGCGCAGACCGGGCGCCATCTTGATCTGACGGCACGCTTCCATGCCGCCCATGCCGGGCATCATCAGATCCATCAGGATGCAATCGACCGGCTGTACCGCTAGCATCTCCAGCGCCTCTTCGCCCGAGCGCGCCAGCACCACGTCGTATCCTTCGCCGCGCAGCACATCGGCTAGCTCATGCAGAAAGGTAAGGCTGTCATCGACGGCAAGAATTTTCTTTGCACCGAGCAGGCTGGCCACCGCGCTGCGTTCGACCGCGCTGGTACTGCGCAGGACGGCAGCCAGGCGCGCGAGCATGATGTCGAAGCTTCCTTCCTTGCGCACAAAGGCATCTGCGCCGGCATCAAGCGCCCCCAGCTCCCCCGCGTTATCCTCCGAACCGGTCAGCAAGATGCATGGCGTGTCGCGCAGGACGGCATCCAGGCGAATCTTGCGGATCACGGTCGCGCCGTCGATGCCGCTCATAATCCCGTCCACGACGATGGCAGATGGATGGTAGCTCGCCGCCATCTGCAATCCTTCCTCGCCATTCGATGCGCTCAGCACCTTGTAACCAGCCCCCTTCAGCGCAAGCTCGAGTTCCGTACGGAAGGTCACGCTATCGTCAATGACAAGAATGGTGTTTTGTCCGGTATCGCCAGCATCGCGATGCAGCAGTTCGCGCGCACGCGCAATCATGTAGCCCGTATCGTAGGGCTTGCCGACGTATTCAGTGGCGCCGGTCTTGAGGCCGCGTATCCGATCCTTCACGTCGGCCTCGGAAGACAGCATCAGTACCGGAATGTCAGCTATCGCCGGCGTGGCGCGCAATTCCTTCAGAAACGAAACGCCGTCGCCATCCGGAAGCACGACATCGAGCACCACGAGGCCAACCCTACTCTGCGCCAGCATGGCGCGGGCCGAAGCGATGTCGGCGCAGCTCAGCGCGGTAAAGCCGGCCTCGCTGAATGCATCCGTCAGGTCCATGCGTACCGTGAGACTGTCATCGACGATCAGTATGGTGTTATTCATTTCCTTTCCTCCGCCGCTGCCTGCCCCACGATGGCTGCCAGATTCGGACCGATTTCGCGCAGCGGCAACGAACGCTCGACGGCACCGAGCAGAACGGCCTCGCGCGGCATGCCATACACGACGCAACTGGCTTCATCCTGTGCAATCGTGCTGGCGCCGGCGCGCCGCATTGCAAGCATGCCGGCAGCACCGTCGCGGCCCATCCCGGTCAGCAGGCAGGCCACGGCATTTTCGCGGTACTCGACGGCAAGCGATTCAAACAAAACATCTACCGACGGACGACAGGAATGGCGTTCCGCATCCTTGCTCAATCTGATTTTCCCCGACTGCACGGTCATATGCCAATCCGATGGTGCCATGACCACGCGGCCACCCATTTGCGCCACCGACAACCCATCCTTCGCATAGCAGACGGCGTGCTCGCTCTGTCCATCCAGCCAATCGGCAAAGGCCTCGCCAAACGGTTCGCCGATATGCAGCACCAGCAAAATCGGTAACGCAAAATCCGACGGCAAGGCGCGTAGTACGTCAACAATGGCGCCGGGGCCACCGGTTGACGCGCCCATGCCGATCACCTGAAAGCGGCGCGCACCGTTCAACGAGAAAGGCGCGTTGATATCGGTCAGCGCATCCTGCCGGTTGTAGCCGGCGAGGCGCGCGCGCGGGTGCGTAATGACGGGAATGCGCGAAACCAGCCTGACGGTCGATATCAGTTTGCGCTCCCACTGTTCATCGGCTTCTTCGCCGCTTGGTTTGTCGAGAACGTCGACCGCACCGGCGGCCAGCGCGTCGTAAGTCTTGAACAAGTCGCCGCGATTGGTAGATGACGACACGATTAGAATCGGTGTGGGGCAATGCGCCATGATGTATTCGGTCGCCGACAAGCCCGTCATGAGGGGCATCATCATGTCCATCGTGATCACTTGAGGGCGCAGCGCGAGACATAACTCGATTGCGCGCTTGCCATCTTCGGCCTCACCGACTACCTCAAACTGCGGATCGGATGCGAGAACCTCGCACAGATACTTGCGGATCGTCAGCGAATCCTCAACCACCAACACACGAATACGCGCATTCATCACACTGGCTCCGCCATCAATTGCTCAATGCGCTGCAATAGCGCTCCCTGGTCGAATTCACTTTTGACGATGTAATCCTGGGCACCGACATCGCGGCCGCGCTGCCGGTGCGCTTCCGATGCAAGCGAAGTCACCAGAATCGCCGGAATATTGCGCCAGTCGGGATGCGCACGAATCTGTTCAATGAACGTAAAGCCATCCATACCTGGCATTTCGACGTCCACCAGAATGAGGCCGTAACGCGTGTCGACAATTTTCTCCAGCGCCTCCTCAGCGGATACGGCGAGCTGCACCGTGTAGCCGGCAGATTCAAGAATGCTGCGTTCAAGCATGCGGGTCGTCAGTGAATCGTCAACCACCAAAATCGGCAACCGTGGTATCTCTTCCTCTGTTCCGACAACCGTCCCCTGCGCCGCCAGTACCAGGTGTTGCGCATCGAGCACCCATTGCGGATTTCCTTCCGCATCAATCGACGCACCTGCCACAAATCCCGCAGCTGGTGCGAGCGCAGGCAAGGGGCGAACCACGATGTTGACGGCGCCAAGCAGGCGCTCCACACCGATCGCTGCCATACCGCCGCTCGCTTCGATCACCACGGCCAAGCCTGCGCGCTTGCTGCGTGGCGCGCTCCTGCCGGACAGCAGACTGCCAAGCTGTAAAAATGGGATGGCACTGCCTTGATGAATTACCGATTCACCCTGCGGCGCATACAAAATCTCGGCAGTGCCAATGCGTAGCGTGCCGCGTACTGCTTCCATCGGCAATGTAACGACTGTTCCTCCCGCCTCAACCTGCAACCCGTCCAGCGAAGCGATCAGCAGCGGCACTCGCAGCGTTACAGATGTGCCGTTGCCGGCCTGCGTATTCAATAGCAGCTTGCCGTCCAGCCGTTCGGCGGCATCCCGCGCCACATCAAGACCCACGCCGCGGCCAGCCACTTCCGTCAAGGTTTCCGCCGTGCTGATACTGCCCTTCATCAGCAACTGCAATAGCGCATCGTCGTCCGTCTTGCCCGTCACCAGGCCACGCTGCTCCGCAATACGGCGCACCGCGGCCAAATCAATACCGCCGCCGTCATCGCGGCAGATGAACTCGACCCACCGACCGCGCTGTACGACGTCAAGGACAACGCGACCTTCGGCAGACTTGCCGGAGGTCTGCCTGACCGACGGCATTTCGATGCCGTGCGTCACGGCATTGCGCACGATATGCGACAGCGCCCCCTGTACGGCGCCCAGCACTTGCGCGTCAAGCCGAACATCGCCGCCTCGCCCCTCGAAGACTGCTTTTTTCCCCAGCACTTGCGCGGCATCGCGCACCGCTCTCTCTAGCACGACAAACAGGCTGTCGGCGGCAATCAGGCGCATCCGCTCGGCGGTATCACGCACCTGCATCAACTCGCGTTCCAGTCCATCGAGACCTGATGTCAACGCACGCTGCAATTGACCGAGCCCGGCGTTGAGTTGCTCCAGTACCGCAGCGCCGCTCGTTTCAGGCAACGCGTTTGCACTCGCATCATTGCCCAATAATTCAATCCGGTTACGCAACGGTGAAATGTGCCCGGCGGAGTCACGCAGCGTCGCCAGTTGCGCATACAGTTCGGTGAATCCGTCGAGCATTGCGTCCATTTCATCAACTTCCACCCGCACGGTGCGCAGAATTTCCTCGTTTCCGGACGATGCCACCGGTTGCGGTGTCGTGCGCTCTTCGGCCGGCGCGGCAAGCGATGCGAGGCCAACAGCGATCGCATCGATCTGCTTCAGTACCGCGTCGATATGGGCTTGAGTTGCAGGCTGCGCCGATTCGCGCAGGGGCGCGAGCGTGTCTTCGATTGCATGCGCGCAATTGCCGATGTCCGCCCGCTTGACGACCCGCGCCGCCCCTTTCAGCGTGTGTGCGAGGCGCAAGAGGCGGGCAACCGTATCGGCTGCGCCACCTTTTTCCAGTTCGAGCGCGCCACGGCTGAGCTGATCGACCAGCTCTTGCGCCTCGATCCTGAAATATTTATAGGGATCACGCGCCATGCGCCATGCCTGCGGTTCTGGATTGGACCAGCTGCAGCAGTTCCTTTGACAAGCTCGCCAGTTGCGACGAGGTCTGCAGCACTTGCGTGGAGCTCGCCTCGTTCTCCTTGGTAGCCTGTGCGGCGCTCGTGATGGCGACGTTAACCTGTTCAACGGCGGACGATTGCTGCTTGGTCGACAGTTCGATCTCCCGCGCCGCCTCGGTCGTGGTCACGACCAAATCGGCGATCTGCTTGAAGGCTGACGTAACGTCGTCAAACTGCCTGCTGCCGGCATCAACCGATTTGGATCCGGTTTCAGTTGTCATTACCGAGGTATTGACAGCACTGCGCACATCGTCGATCAGTGTGCGAATCTCCTTGGTCGAACCGCTCACGCGATCGGCCAGCTTGCGGATCTCGTCCGCCACGACGGCGAAACGCTTGCCCGCCTCGCCAGCCCCGGTAGCTTCAATGGTCGCATTGATGGCGAGAATGTTGGTCTGTTCCGCCAGTTCAGAAACGATATCGAGCACCGCGCCGATCTGCTGCGATTTCTTGCCGAGATCAAGCATGTGACTGACGATCAGATCCACCTGCTGCCGAATGCTCAGAATGGATGCGTTGGCTTTGCCCACGGTGCCGTCCCCGGCACGTGCCGCCTTCGTCGTCTGGTCGGCAATTTGCGATACGCGCTGCGCACTTTCCGCAATCTGCCGAGAGGTAGCAAGCAATTCGCTGATAGTGGTCGCGATCTCGTTCATCGCGGTGGCCTGCTCCTTGGCGCCGGTCGCCTGTTGATTCGCAGTGGCCTGCAATTCAGCCGAAGAGCTCTGGACCTGGCTGACTGCCGAACCGATCTGACGGCTCAGCGAACGGGTGAGGAAAGTGCCGGTAGCGGTCACAAACAGGAGACAGAACAGCGTGCCCCAGATGATGGCCGACTTCGCTCCGTCCGAGGCGGATTGCACTTCACCGGCGCGTTGTTTGAGCAACTCGTTTTCTTCATTCAGCATCTCGTCAGTGAGTTGAGCTATGTTATCCATGAGCTTTTTCCCCTCACCCGACTTGATATCATTTGCAGCGACTTCCAATCCCACGCGCCGGCGCTGCTCGATGTGAAGTTTCAGCAAGGCTATCCTGGCCTCAATAAGCGGTTCGAGCGCATCAATCCGCTTCTCCTGATTTGGATTGTCGCTTGTCAGTTCACGAAGTATCTTGATCTCCTTGTGGACGGATTCAAGTCCCGGCCGATAAAAATCAAGGAAGGATTCCTCGCCGGTGATGATAAAACCGCGCTGCAGGCTTTCCGCATTGTTCATGTCGGTCACGATTTTTTGGATGTGATCCCGCACGGTCTGGGAATGGGCTACCCAATGGCTGGTTTTCGTGATCGTGTCTATGCTCTGATACGCCACGGTGCCAATGCCCGCCAACAGTGCAAAAGCAACGGCAAAGCCGACTGCTATCTTTCTTCCGAATGTCCACATGTCATTGCTCCTTCGTTGCGTTGCCCGCTTGTACCCGCTGGCTGATTGATTCGACCATTGCGTGCAGGTCGATAATTTTTCTCGGTCTTTCGCCTATCTGCAGTGCCTCTACCGGATGCGATTGCCGCCGCGCATCTGGCGCTCCTTCATGAACGACCTCCGCCTCCGACAACGTGAGATGTCGCTCGAAACGGTCAAACGCCAGACCGACCGGCGTCGACGATGCAGCCAGTACCAGCCAGCGCGGCGGAGGCCCCGGCGGATACCCCAGCAAGACGCGTAAATCGTAGATCGGAATGAGCGTGCCGCGAAAGTTGGCAAGTCCGAGCAATTCGCGGACTTCGCCAGGTAGCGCAATCACACGCCGGTCGGCATACAGGCCGGCGACCTGCGCCAGGCGCAATGCATAAGCATCGCCCGCGACCTCGATTGCCAGAAACGCTTCGGTCGGCCCGCCACGTTCGCCCGGCGCCCGGGCAAAGCCATCATCGAATTCGCGACGCAGCGTCCGTGCACGTTCACCAATGGCGTTTTCCTGATTTATCATCGCTGTCCTCCGCAAGCACGCAGTTCCGCATTGCAAAGCGCAAGCAATGCCTCACGTCCAAAGCCGCCGCCAAACAGCAGGAGACGCGAGGCCTCTTCCTGTTGCAGCAGTCTTTCCGCACACACCAGTTCCTGCTGTGCGGCATCCAAATCGCCCGCACGTCGCAGCAGCAAACCGAGGTGCAGGTGCGGCATCGCAAACTCGGGATCCAGGTAAACCGCCGCCCTGTTATGTTCGATTGCCAGGTCATTATTGCCGTCCCCCTCGCAGCACAGCGCCAGCACATACCAGGCGCCGGCGTTGAGATCGTCCAGTTCGAGCAGGGTACGGCACACCTGCGCCGCGGAGGCCAACTGGCCGCTGTGCGTGAACAGAACGGCCTTCAGCAACAAGGTATCGACATCGGTCTCCGCCTCGGTCGGCAGTCCCGCCATTGCGGCAAGCGCTTCCGCGAACCGTTCCTGCCGCAACAGTTCCAGCGCGCCTTCCAGATTCCAGCGCAGTTTTTTTCCAACTACATCGCGAACTTGTCCGGGTGCGGGTATCAATTGCCGTATGCGTTCCGACGAGCGCTGGATTGCATCTACCCACGCATCACCGCTACTCAGCACAGCGGTCAGCTGCGGTGGCAGCGCAAACGACGCCGGATCAGGCTCCCACAACTCCGATGCGGTTTCATTGGCCGCCCGGCGGCGATAATAGAAAGTCTCATGCGAATGGCACAGCTGAAAATCATGCGACAGCCCACGTAGCGTTTCAGCGTGCCCGAGGAACAGGTATCCGCCAGGCGCCAGAGAACGCGCGATATTGCCGACCAGCGTGCGTGCCTTCTCCGGTGAGAAATACATCATCATGTTGCGGCAGAAAATAATGTCATACGCCTCCGGCAGCCAGAAATCGGCTGCGCCGGCCGCCAGGTTGCGTTCTTCGAAACGCACCGCCTCCCGTATGCTGCGATCCAGCACATATTCGCGGCCCTGGCGCTGGAACCATTTCTGCCGAAATTCAGGTGGCGTGTCGCGCAAGGCCCACTCTGTATAGCGCCCCACTGCCGCCTTTTCGATCACGGCTGGATTGATATCCTCGCCCGTGATGCTGATATTCCATGAGGTATCCATGCCCGCTTCGCGCACCATGACCGCCATCGAATAAGCCTCTTCGCCGGATGCGCACCCCAGGGACAGAACGGAGATCTGTCTGCTTTGCACACGCGCTGCCATGCGCGCCGGCAGCGCCACTTCGGCAAAGGCGCGGAACTGTTCGAAATGGCGAAAGAAGTAGGTTTCCGGAACGGTCAGCAACTGACCCAGCACGCGCCATTCACCGTGCGACGGTGCATCTTCCAGCGCGTTGAGATAGGCATCGCATGCCTGTGTGCGTTTTTCGAGGCGTGCTTGCAATAAACCAGCCAGGAAGTCGCGTTTGCTTTCATCGAAATACAAGCCGAGGCGGCACTCGATGATGTCGCGAAAGCGCGTGACATCTTCATTGGCAACCAGGGACGAAATCAAGCGGAGGCTCCCGCCGGACTGAAACTGTTCCACAAATCATCGGGCACCAGCCGTGCGGCGTTCAACACTGTTAGCAATTCGGCGTCGGCGGTACCAATAGCAGATATTGCATCGCTGCCGGTGTCCTTCAACAAGGGCGGCAAATCCCGAAGGGAAGAAGCAACGATCGAGTGAACGCCAAGGACGTCGTTAACCGTCAGCGCAACTGCCCCCCCTGCTGTCTTGATGGTAATGAAGCGGGAGAAATGCGTGTCCTCCTCCAGCAGTGCGGAGAGGGATACGACCGGCGTCGGCACGCCCCGGATGAGGGAAAGTCCCCTGATTGCTGGCGGTGCATCGGCCAGCCGCTCGATCGGCAACGGGCGCATCGTTTCAATGACGTGTACCGCCGGTAGCGCATACAGCCGCGATTGCACGCGGAAAAGCAAGGCCGGGACAACGTCCTCCAGGACATCCTTCATATGATCCCTCACACGCATTTTATCGGTATGCGTTCTAAGAACTTTGCCGCTACTTCGCCAGCAAATCGTCTCGTATGCTTGTCGGTTTGAATGTAAATCGACACATGCCCATTCTTATATCCGCAAAATATCGGCATGTCAAAAACGTCGAGGACCTTTCAAAAAATCTGCCCGGCCTTTCCATACTGGACCACGGCCTGCACCTCCCGAACTCCCTGAAGCATGTACCAAGACAGTGAACCATCGGCTGCCGACCAATCTTCGCCGTTGAAATACTTGAGGGCCTTTTCCACACGGCGCGTTCCATACACAACGCCACTTAACTACCGACTGTCATGCGGAACTGGTTTTGGCACGGGTACGTTTACGACCAAACGCTTTCTTTGGACCAACCGACGTCTTCCCGGCGCCATTTTTCAATTAGACTGTTGAAATAGCGACAACAGTAGAGATTATGAATCTGCAACAGAGAAACAACATCCATGTTCTCGGATCGGGATCGACAACTGTCGTGTTTGCGCACGGCTTCGGCTGTGATCAAAACATGTGGCGCTTCCTTACGCCGGTGTTCGCCGATCGGTATAAAGTGGTCTTGTTTGATCTGGTCGGCAGCGGGCGGTCCGACCTGTCCGCATACGATACGGAAAAATATAGCTCGCTACAGGGATACGCTGACGATCTCGTTGAAATCATTCGGGAAACCGCGGACAGCCCGATCATTTTTGTGGGCCATTCGGTCAGCACAATGATCGGCGTGCTTGCCGATATAGCCGCACCCGAGCTGTTTGCCCTGCATATCATGGTCGGACCTTCACCTTGCTACATCAACGACGGCGACTATATCGGAGGCTTTACACGAGCCGACATCGAGTCTTTACTCAATGCTCTGGAGAGCAACTATCTGGGCTGGTCCAGTACCATGGCGCCCGCCATCATGGGCGCGCCGGGAAAGCCCGAACTGGGGGAGGAGTTGACCAACAGCTTTTGCAGCACCGATCCTGACATTGCCGCACAGTTTGCCCGAGTGACCTTTTTATCTGATAACCGCGCTGACCTGCCCGAGGTAAAAACCCCGGCACTCATTTTGCAATGTTCGGACGACATCATTGCGCCGCTCTCGGTCGGCAGTTATCTCCACGAGGCTCTGCCCAATAGCGTCTTGCGCATTGTGGACAACGTAGGGCATTGCCCGCACCTGTCGGAACCGGAAGCATGCATAAGAGAGATTAGAAACTTCATTCTCGATTTTGATTCCGCCTTGCATGCCCGTTCCTGACCTTCCTTCTCCAAGTGATACAAGCCTGTATCAGGAGGCGGCATGTGGGTTACTTCTGACTGACAGCAAGGGCTTGATCGTCCGCGTCAACCAGACGTTCTGCAACTGGCTTGACTTCGATGCCAGTGCTCTAGTGGGAAAGTGCCGTGTCCAGGATCTCCTGAGCATGGGTGGGCGGATTTTCCATCAGACCCATTGGGCCCCCCTGCTGAAGATGCAGGGCTCTGTGGCAGAAGTAAAACTGGAATTCGTGCATCGAGGCGGACATGCAATTCCGATGATGATGAACGCGATTATTGCCGAACATGGGGGGACGTTTTTTCATCAGCTTGCAGTATTTGTGGCGACCGACCGACACAAATATGAACGTGAGCTGCTGGGTGCAAGAAAGAGGGCTGAGCAGCTGTTACAACAGCAGATCGAAGCACAACGCAGTTTGGCAATAGCCGAAGCGCGTTTGCGAATCGCGGTTGAAGCAGCGCAACTCCACATTTGGCATATTGAGCCGTCAAGCCGCATTCGGTATTTCGAAGACTCGATCGCCCCGCTGTTAGGCCTGCCCGCGTCCCGACCGGTCGACGCTGACGAATATCTGGAAGCGATTGCCCCCCACGACCGCCAAAAAGATCTACGAGCATTGGAAGACGCCATGAAACCGGGAGGTGGCGTCTACCGCAACATATATCGGGTCAATGGAAAGGACGGCGTTCAGAGAACCGTTCTTGCTATGGGGCGCGCCGTCTTTGAAGACACTCAGAAGCTACTCACATTCACCGGCGTTATCCAGGACATTACCGAGCAAGTCCGGCAACACGCTGCAGCCGAAGGCAGAGCCTTACTCGCAGAACAAATGATAGGCATCGTCGGTCATGACTTGCGCAATCCACTCTCGGTTGTGCTCAGCGGGGCCGATATGCTGCTCCACCAGCCGCTGTCGCCATCGCAAGAAGTTGTAGTCGGAAGGATCAAGCGTGCCGGAACACGAGCGCATCGACTGATTGCAGATATGCTGGACTTTACGATGGTGCGTTTGGGCTCGGGTCTGACCGTCGTACGCAAAGCGGTCGACATTCACAACACCGTAGCGGACTGCATTGACGAGCTGTCGCAGGCGTTTTCTGAAGCCAAATTTAGGCACAGGCAGATCGGCGCGGGGCCATGTGATGTGGACCCCGATCGACTATTCCAGCTAGTGGGTAATCTGATCGCCAATGCGGTTGCCTATGGCGAACCGGGGGGCGAAATCACCCTTGTCTCGGCGGTCCATAAAGAAAGCTTTTCGGTATCCGTACATAACTTTGGCGTCCCCATAGCAGAAGAGCTCCTGACAGTTCTGTTCGAACCCATGACGCGTGGAGCAGAAGCCGGGGGAGACGTAAAGAGCGTTGGCCTCGGGCTATTCATTGTCCAGGAAATTGCGCGTGCTCACCATGGCGCGATTCACGTTACGTCTACACCGCGTGATGGCACAACTTTTACTTTCACCGCCCCACGAATATCGGAACCCGCCCATGGGCGGCTGCACTAGTTTTCACACCACTTCTTGCATGAAATGGAGCGACGCCGCTTCGCTCGGCATGGCAGCGAATCGGTTTGCTGCAATCGCGCACCGCTCAGCCATCTTTTGGAAAGGGAGGCAGTTTGCGGTGGGGACTTCGGCGGATGCGATGGAAAGATCGGTCGGCTAGCTGCATTGCTGGTCCAAATTTCCCCATGCAAAATAAAAAAGCCGCACTAGGGCGGCTTTTCTAACATGCGGAAACCGCATGAACACTGGCGGAGAGGGTGGGATTCGAACCCACGGTACGATTTAACGTACGCCTGATTTCGAGTCAGGTACATTCGACCACTCTGCCACCTCTCCTGATTCGGGGTTTCGTGATGCGAAGCCCGAGATTGTATCAGAACATTTTCCGTTTCTCAAACCCTGCGATGGCAAATTGCCGGGTGCCGGCGTGCCTGCATGCCGATCACCGGGTATCCGCATCATCATCCTGTCATAAATGGCCAGTACCATGCGGCAAGTTCTGATCCGGGATCGTTGATGCCATTCGTCTCACTAAAGCCTTCCATACCGCCAAGGATCACGCGCGTTCGCAATACGCGCAGCAACGGCATGCCGCTTGCGCGTCGCATGACGGTCGAAACAGCTCATGCAACGGCGAACGATAGCCATGCCAAGGATCCTGAAGCGGCTGCGACGGGCCGAGAAAGCAATATGCTGACACAGCGCCTGCGTGACATCATCGAACGGCGGCAACTGACGGCGCTGTTCCAGCCTATCATCCAGATGCATACCGGTGAGATCATCGGCTACGAAGGCTTGATACGCGGCCCCTCCGACAGTCCGCTGCATTCGCCGCTGAACCTGTTCAAGGTAGCGCGCACCTGCAATCTCAGCGTCGAAGTCGAACACTTGTGCCGGCGCGTCACACTGGAGCGCTTCGCAGAGCTGAAGCTGCCCGGCAATCTATTTCTCAATGTCAGCCCGGAATGCCTGCTGCTGCAACCGCAGGACCGGCGTGGCGAGACGCTCGGCTACATCCAGGAAGTCGGCATTGATCCGAAGCGCGTCATCATCGAGCTGACCGAGAGCCAGCCCACCTACGACTACGACCTGCTGCGCGCCGCAGTTACGCATTACCGCGCCATGGGCTTTCGCATTGCGATCGACGATCTGGGCGAAGGCTTCTCCAGCCTGCGCCTGTGGTCCGAGCTGCGGCCGGAATACGTAAAAATCGACATGCATTTTGTGCAAGGCATCAATCAGGATGCGATCAAGCTGCAGTTCGTACGCTCGATCCAGGAGATCGCGGAGAAGTCGGGCACGATGGTCATCGCAGAAGGTATCGAAACCGATGCCGAATTGCTGATGATCCGAGACCTGGGTGTGGCTTACGGACAGGGCTACAAGATCGCGCGGCCGCACGCCCATCCGGCTATTGAGCTTTCCAGCGACCTGCGCAGTCTACTGCGACAGAACGGCGTCGCCGTCTATCCACACGACGCACGACGCGGCAAAACGCTGACCGCCTTCAAGCTGTTGCGCGCTGTCCAGGCTGTCACGCCGGACGTGCAGAACAATCGCATCTATGAAATGTTCAATCGCGATCCGACGCTGGAAGTGATTCCAGTCGTATCCGATGACGTGCCGATCGGACTGATTACCCGCGCCAACCTGATCGACAACTTCGCACGCCCTTACCTGCGTGAACTGCATGGCCGCAAATCCTGCACGCTGTTCATGGATGCCAATCCACTGATCACCGACCGCAACACGGCGCTGCATGCGCTGAGCCAGATCATCGTCGAGGCGGATCGCCATCATCTGTTCAACGGCTTCATCATCACCGACGCAGGCAAGTATCTCGGCATGGGCAATGCGCACGACCTGATGCGCGAGATCACGCAGATGCAGATCAGTGCGGCGCGCTACGCGAATCCGTTAACGCTGTTGCCGGGCAATGTGCCGATCGACGAACACATCGACCGCCTGCTGGAAAACGGCGCGCGTTTTGCCACCTGCTACATCGATCTCGACCATTTCAAGCCGTACAACGACGTCTATGGTTACCGCAAGGGCGACGACATACTTCGCCTGACGGCGAAAATTCTTGCCGACCATTGCGATCCGCAACGCGATTTCGTCGGACACATCGGCGGTGATGATTTCATCGTGTTGTTTCAGAGCGAGGATTGGGAACAGCGCTGCTGTCGCATCATCGACACCTTCGCGGATGCGGTGCCTGACTTTTACAGCGAAGAAGACCGCGCGCAAGGCGGTTACGTGAGCGAAGACCGGCGCGGCAACAAGGTGTTTCATCCACTGGTCACGATGTCGCTGGGCATCGTCAGGGTCAGCCCCAGTCAATACGGCTCGCACCACCAGATATCCGCTGCCGCTGCGGAAGCCAAGAAACAGTCGAAAAAAATCCCTGGCAACAGTCTGTTCATCGACCGTCGCCAGGGATTCGCATCTATAGAAACAGCAGCGGATAAAAGCGGCAGCGTGCCGTCTTCCGATCCCGCCTGAGCGCGCCTAAGTCGGGATCGGGCGCCGCGATTATTTTGCCGCAGGTTTGAGGCTGCTCGCTCCAGCCATGTAAGGACGCAGCACCTCGGGAATTTCAACGCTGCCATCAGGCTGCTGATAATTTTCCAGCACTGCCACCAGCGTTCGGCCGACCGCAAGGCCGGAACCGTTCAAGGTGTGCACCAGTTCGGGCTTGCCTTGCGCATTGCGGTAGCGGGCCTGCATGCGACGCGCCTGAAAGGCTTCGCAATTCGAGACCGACGAAATTTCACGATAGGTGTTCTGTGCCGGCAGCCACACTTCGATGTCGTAAGTCTTGGCCGCGCCAAAACCCATGTCGCCGGTGCACAGCGTGATAACGCGATACGGCAAACCGAGTTTTTTCAGAATGTTTTCCGCGTGCCCGCACATCTCTTCCAGCGCTTCGTAGGATTTTTCAGGCTGTACGACCTGTACCATCTCCACCTTGTCGAACTGGTGCTGACGGATCATGCCACGTGTATCACGGCCGTAGCTGCCGGCTTCCGAGCGAAAGCATGGTGAATGCGCCGTCAGTTTCATCGGTAGCCAATCCGCCGCAAGAATTTCATCGCGCACGATATTGGTCAGTGACACTTCCGCGGTCGGGATCAGGTAAAGCGATTCGCCCTCGCCTTCCTGGCCACCCTTCTTGACCGCAAACAAGTCCGCTTCAAACTTCGGCAGCTGGCCGGTGCCCTGCAGTGAATCGGCGTTGACGATGTAGGGTGTATAGCACTCGGTGTAGCCGTGCTCGGCGGTGTGTGTATCGAGCATGAATTGCGCAAGCGCCCGATGCAGGCGCGCGATGCCGCCCTTCATCACGGCGAAGCGCGAACCGGTCAGCTTGGCCGCAACGTCGAAATCAAGACCGAGCGGCGCACCGATATCGACGTGATCCTTGACTTCGAAATCGAACTGGCGCGGCGTGCCGACTTTGCGCATTTCGACATTGTCCGCTTCATCCTTACCGACCGGAACCGATTCGTCCGGAATATTCGGAATCGCGAGCATGAATTCGCTGATGCGGCTCTGCAGGACTTCCAGCCGTGCCGCCGAATTCTTCAGCTCGTCGCCAAGACCGGCTACTTCTGCCATGACGGCGGATGTGTCCTCGCCCTTGCCCTTCAACATACCGATCTGCTTGGACAGCGTGTTGCGCTTGTTCTGCAGTTCTTCAGTGCTGGACTGGATTTGCCTGCGTTCGCTTTCAAGCGCATTGAAGGTGGCAACATCGAGCTGGAACTTGCGGCCGGCAAGGCGCGTGGCAACGCTCTCGATATCTTTACGAAGAAGCTGAATGTCGATCATGGCAAAGGCGGTTGAATGCGAAAGCCGCCATTGTACCAACTGGCCCGCGATTGCCGATGCCCGGCATGCCGGAGAACCGCGCTATTTCTTCCTTTTTCGTTCGGCGGCGTCGAGTTCGCGGAGATAAGCCAGCTTCTCGCCGATCTTCCCCTCCAGCCCGCGCGGTGTCGGTTCGTACCAGTGCGGCTCCGGCATGCCGTCCGGCAAATAGGTTTC
>Ga0310811_10001093_pt1 | contig 34731 bp, 34 predicted proteins | sample YCmetagenome_FD_207642 | JGI IMG/M metagenome (GOLD analysis project Ga0310811, IMG submission 207642) | Soil microbial communities from experimental microcosm in Duke University, North Carolina, United States - YC | ecosystem: Engineered > Artificial ecosystem > Soil microcosm > Unclassified ... | reverse complement strand
TCCGGTACGCGGGCGTCAGTTGGACGTAACGTGCGGCGACCAGATTCTGCGCGACGATAACGGCCTTGGCGTCGGCAGGCACAGGCACGTCGCGATCGACCTTCATGATCATCTTGGTCTGGGTGCCTTCGGGCGTGATCGAGTCGATCTTGCCGACCTTCACGCCCGACACCCGAACCTCGTCGCCGGGGTAAATCGAGGTGGCCGTTGGGAAGTAGGCGGTGATGGTGTTGGGCCCAAAGAAGACCTGGCGCACCAGGACCGCGGCGCCGGCGACCAGCGCGACGACCAGGGCGATCGCTGCGATGGAGAAGAGTGTGCGTCTGTTCATCGCGGCGGCAGGTCTCCTGGCTGGGGAATACCGTTGACGGGGAATGGAATCTCTGCCCGCGGTCCGGCGTTGTCCGGCGGCTGGCCGGCGTCGACGCCGCGGCGGAATCCGAACGCGTAGTCGAGGAACGGCTGCAGAATCTGTGCCGGTGAGATATTGGGTATCAGCGCGTTGTAATAGGCGCCGTTGGCCACGATCTCACCCTGTGTCAGCTCGTATTTGGCCAGACCGGGCAGCGCCTTGGCGATGTTGTCGCGGTTGCGCTCCAACATCGCGTTGACGCGATTGAGCCGCTCCAGCGCGGGCGCCAACTCCTTCTCGTTGTCGGCGACCAGACCGGTCAGTTGCCGCGACACGGCCGAGGTGTTGGCGAGCAGGCTGACTATCGCATGGCGCCGGTCGTTGAGCACCGCGAGCAGATCGTTGGCGTTGAGGATCAGCGTGTTGACCTGCTGGCTGCGTTCGGACAGGATTCCGGTCACATCACCCGCGGTCTTGAGCAGCTCCGCCAGACTCTGGTTGCGGTTGTTGAGCGACTGCGAAAGCCGCGAAAGGCCATCGAACGTCGGGCCCAACTGTGGCGCAATCTGGTTGAGCGTTTCCGAGAGCGTATCCAACGACTGGTTGAGCGTATCCGTGTCCGTTGCAGCGGTATTCGCGGTGAGTTCACTGACGGCGTCGGTCAAGGAATACGGCGACGAGGTACGGCTGGTGGGAATGGTCTGGCGCGGGTCGAGCGTGCCTGCGCCCGCGGAATCCAAGGCCAGCACTCGCTCGCCGAGCAGGGTTCCGGTACGGATGTGCGCGGTGGTCTCCCCGCCGAGCGCGTACTTGCTGTTGATGGTGAACCCGACGAGCGCGTCACCGTTGTCGAGTTCGATCGACGAGACCGCGCCGACCTTGATTCCCGACACCGTGACGTCATTGCCGACGGTCAGGCCGCCCGCCTCGGAGAACATCGCCTGGTATCGAATGGCGGTCGCGTACTGCACCAACCGTTCCGGCTGCAGACCCACTGCGATCACCAGAATGATCAGGATGACGCCGATGACGCCTGCCCTGATGAGGTTTGATCCGCGATATCTCAGCATCAGCTCTCCGCGCACCTTCCCGTGTCTTGCCTGATCCACGGGAACTGCACCGTGCGGCCCGTCAGGTCACTGGCGCGGAAAGCGATACCGCAGATGTAGTAGGGGAAGAAGGCGCCGTAGGAGCCCACTCGCGCGAGTTTGCGATAAAGCTCGGGCGCGCGTTGAAGGCTGGCGTCGAGCCGATCCTTGTCGTTGTCGAGGTATGGGGCGAGGTTGTTCAGCTGATCGATCGTGCCTGCCAGCGGCGACCGCGCCCTGCCGAGCAGGTCGGACAGCGATGCGGTGCCGTTGTCGAGCGACGTGATCGCCTCACCGATGGGGTCGCGGTCCGCGGACAGCCCCTTGATCAGCTTGTCCAGCCGATCGATCGCACCGGAGAATTCGTCGCCGTCCTTCGACAGGGTGTCCAGGGTGGACTTGAGGTCTTCGATCAGCTGCTCGATCACCTGGTTGTTGTCCGCCAGTGAGTTCGTGAACGACGACGTCTTGGAGAACAGCGAATCCAGGGTGCCGCCCTGGCCCTGCAGCACCTGGATCAGTGATGCGGACAGTGCGTTGACGTCTTGCGGATTCAGGCCCTGGATAACGGGTTTCAGGCCGCCAAGCAGCAGATCGAGGTCCAATGCGGGCGCCGTGCGGTCCTCGGGCAGCTGTGAGCCGACGGGCAGGATCTTCGTCGATCCCGGGCTGTCGACGAGTTCGAGATAACGATCGCCCACCAGGTTGAGATACCGAATCTGGGCTTTGGTGCCCGTGGTCAGCACGATGTTGCGGTCCGCGTCGAACTTGACCAGAACCGAGCGATCGGGCCGCAGCGACACGTCCTTGACGGTGCCCACCCGGATGCCGGCGACGCGAACGGTGTCTCCGGATTCAAGCCGCGACGCATCCTTGAAAACCGCCGAATATCCGTTCGTCGCTCCGGTTCTCACCTGGCCGAAGATGAAGAACAGGAAGGCGGTCAGCACCGTCATCACGACGCCGAAGATCGTGAACTTGATCAGCGTGCTCGTCGAACGCGTCATCCCGGCATCCCGATCTGTGCGGTGTTGCGCGGTGGACCGTCGATCGGCCCGAACAACCAGTTCTTCAGACCCTCGGAATTCAGCAGGATGCCCTGGTTCCCGTACTTATTGGGGTTCGAGCCGACATCAGCGACCACGAACGGCGGCCGATACTCGGGAGGAAGCGCGGGCAGGCCGAGTTCCTTGCAATACGGGCCGCCTTTGGCGGCGACCTTCGGCAGGTCCTGCGGATAGCGGTACCGCTCGACCCCGAGGGTCAGGCCTGCCGACACCACCACGCCAGGCAGCGCAAGTGGGGGCCACTTGCCCAAGTAGGCGAGGCCAGCGATGCTGCACCCCAACGCGTCGTGATAGCGGTTGAGCAGATCGGTCGTCGGCACCAGCAGGTGCGTCACGTCGGTCAGTGCCTGGCGGTTGCTGCCGAGCACGTCGTTGCCGATGTCAGCCAAACCGATTGAGCTCACAAGGAAGGCGTCGAGGTTCTGCTGCTCGTCGACGATGGAGCGGCTGAGTTGGGTCGAACTCTGCACGGTCGTAATGAGATCCGGCGCCGCGTCGGCGTATGCGCTGAGGGTGGGAACGGCGGCCTCGATGTCGTGGCTCAGGTTCGGCAGGCTCGGTTCGATCTTGGCCAGGAAGGCGTTGAAGTCGGTGAGCGTCTGGCCGATCTTTTCGCCGCGGCCGTTGAACGCCGTCGCGATCGCACCGAGGGTCTGGTTGAGCTTGGTGGGGTCGATCTTGTCCAGCACCTGCACCAATTGTTGGAAGACCGTGTTGATCTCGACCATCACGTGCTGGCTTTGGATCACCTGACCCTCGTGCATCCGCTGCGGAGAGGGATCCGGCGGGGGTTGGAACTGCACGAACTTCGCACCGAACACGGTCGAGGATGCGATGTCGACGTCGACGTTGGACGGGATGAGATGGAGCTGGGAGCGATCCACCGCCAGGTGGATGGCGGCTGTGCCGTCGGGCTTGGACTCGATCGACGAGACCTTGCCGATCTGCACACCGCGCATCTTCACTTTGGCGTCGGGGTTCATCACCAGGCCGGCGCGCTCCGAAATCACGGTTACCGGAACGGTATCGGCGTAGGTCCCGCGAAACAGCGTCACAGCGAGCGCGACGATCGCGACCAGCGCCACCACGGTGGCCAAACCGGCGAGCGGGCGGACGTATCCCCTGTTGGTCAACTTCTCTCCCTATCCCGACAGATTGAAGTTGCCGTTGGAACCGTAGATGGACAGCGACACCAACAGGGTCACCGACACGACTACGACGAGTGAGGTGCGCACCGCGTTGCCGACCGCGACACCCACACCCGAGGGGCCGCCGGAGGCGAAGTAACCAAAGTATGTGTGTATCAACAATATTGTGATCGCCATCAGCACGGCCTGAAGGAACGACCACAGCAGGTCGATCGGGTTCAGGAAGGTGTTGAAGTAGTGGTCGTAGAGGCCACCGGACTGTCCGAACAACACCACCGTGGTGAACTGCGATGCGACGAAGCTCAAGATGACCGCGATGGAGTACAGCGGGGTGATCGCGATCATGCCCGCGACGATCCGAGTGGACACCAGATATTCGACGGGGCGGATCGCCATCGACTCGAGCGCGTCGATCTCCTCGTTGATTCGCATGGCACCCAGCTGCGCGGTGACGCCGGCGCCGAAGGTCGCGGCCAACCCGATGCCCGCCACCACCGGTGCCGAGATGCGGACGTTGATGAAGGCAGCCAAGAACCCGGTGAGCGCCTCGATGCCAATATTGCCCAGCGACGAGTAGCCCTGAACGGCCAGGGTGCCGCCTGCGGCCAGGGTGAGGAATCCGACGATCACCACCGTGCCGCCGATCATCGCCAACGTGCCTGCGCCCATGCTGATTTCGGCGATCAACCGGATGATCTCGCGACGGAAGTGGACCGCAGCGTGCGGCACCCCACCGAGTGCCCGCACATAGAACAGCATGTGGTCGCCGATACGGCCCAACAAATCGGTCGGCCGCTTGAACTGCCGGGTCAGCCGCGGATACGTCGACCGCAGAATCGTCATAGTGCCCATCAGATGCCCCCGGCTACTTCGTCGTCATCCGGATGCCGATGGCCGTGACCACCACGTTGATCACGAACAGCGCCATGAATGCATACACCACCGTCTCGTTGACTGCGTTGCCGACGGCCTTCGCGCCGCCGCCCGAGATGGTCAGGCCCCGGTAGCAGGCCACCAGGCCTGCGATCAGTCCGAACAGCATGGCCTTCACACACGAGATGATGACTTCGGGGACACCGGTCAACAGCGTGATGCCTGCGGCGAACGCGCCAGGATTGACGTCTTGAATGAACACCGAGAAGAAGTAGCCACCGAGGATTCCGATGATCACCACGAGGCTGTTGAGCAGCAGCGCAACCAGGCCCGCGGCCAGCATTCGCGGCGTCACCAGCCGCTGCACCGGGTCGATGCCCAGCACCTCCATCGCATCGATCTCTTCGCGGATGGTGCGCGAACCAAGATCTGCACACATGGCGGTCGAGCCTGCGCCCGCGACGATCAGCACCGTCACTATCGGGCCTACCTGAGTCACCGCGCCGAATGCGGCGCCAGCACCGGAGAGATCCGCCGCGCCGAGTTCACGCAACAGGATGTTGAGCGTGAAGCTCACCAACACCGTGAACGGAATCGCCACCAACAACGTCGGCGCCAATGACACCCGGGCGATGAACCAGCACTGCTCCAGGAACTCGCGCCACTGGAACGGTCGCCGAAAGATGCACCGCACCGCATCCGCAGACATCGCGAACAAGCCACCGACGGCCTGCATCGGCCCCGAAAGGCTCCGAATCCGAGGCAGTCCCGGGGACCACCGCTCCGCCCCGCTACCGCGCGCCATTGGCAGGTCCTTCCAGGATGGTGACGGCCGACACGGCTGTCGGTCCGCCGATATTGTGCGCCAACGCAACTCGTGCGCCATCCACCTGGTTGGCCGCCTCTCCTCGGAGTTGCGCGAACAGCTCCACGCACTGTGCGACACCCGTCGCCCCTGGAGGATGGCCCTTGGCCTTAAGCCCTCCGCTGGGGTTGACCGGCAGCGCACCGCCGACACTTGTCACTTCAGCCTCGACAAGCTTGTAGCCCCCGAATCGCTCGGCAAAGCCCAGATCTTCATAGCTGATCAGCTCAATTCCCGTGAAGAAATCGTGAACTTCGGCGACGTCGACGTCAGCGGGTGTCATGCCCGCCATCGCGAACGCCTGCTTCGCCGCGCGCGTGGTGGCCGGGAACGTTGTCATATCCGGCTTGTGCTGATGCATCACCGAATCAAGCCCCAAACCGACACCCCGGATCCACACCGGACGATCGGTGAATCGATCCACCACATCCTCGGCGGCGATGACGAGCGCGGCGGCACCGTCGCTCTGCGGGGCGCAGTCGTACAACCGGAAGGGAGTCACGATGGTGGGCGCCGCAAGGGCTTGCTCGATGGTGATTTCGAATCGCAACCTGGCCTTGGGATTGTTCACGCCGTGGCGGTGGTTCTTGACCGCGACCATGGCCAGGTGCTCTTCGGTCGCGGGCGATTCATGCATGTACCGGCGCACGTGCAAAGCGAAGCCGGCGGGCGATACCAGGCCGAGCGGGTAGTCCCACGCCATATCGCGGGCCATCGCCTCCCACTTCCACAGCATGTCCTTGGAGGTGGTGTCGCGCAGTTTGTCCGCACCCATCACAAGAGCGACGTCGAACGCACCGCTGGCCACTCCGAAGAGTGCATTGCGGACGGCGTCATTGCCTGTGGCACAGGAGTTTTCGACACGCGTCACGGGCAGGTCGGGCAGGCCGAGCGAATCCGCGAGGATGCCGGACGGGAAACCATCCGCCGTTCCCATCGCACCGAACCACGCGCCCTGCACGTCGGTCTTCGTCAGACCCTTGTCGACGCTTTTCGCGCACTCGGCGAATGCCATCGGCAGCAGGTCCTTGATGCCGTGCGCGAAATGCTCACCAAAGGCGGTCATGCCCGCCCCGACGATCGCCACCTCTCTCATGCTCACGCGGCCGCCCGGTCCGGCTCGAACATGTACCCGTAATCCGGTACCCCGGAGCGCAGCGCGACACGGCGCAGCGCAAGCCGGCCGCGGGCCCCGATGTCGACCGTTCCCGGTTCGGCACCGGTCACCTTCACAAGGGCGCGCACCCCGACGCCGTCGAGTTCGACGATCACCAGCGAGTACGGCGTGCGCAGTCCGGGCACCGGCATGTGCACGGTGGTTTCGGTGTACACCGTTCCGGTGCGCGGCAGCGGGATCAGCTCGTAGTCGGTGGCCAGCGTGCCGTCCTCGGCGAGCTGGTAACGCGGCGGGAAGTCGAGGTCGTCGGTCGCACCGAACCTGCCCGCCTCCCAACGGGTCTTGGCCTCGAAGGCGCGCTCGTAGGCGGCCAGCGAGATCGGGATGTCGACACCCTCGACGTAGGTGCTTGCAGGCGTGGGACGGGCTGGCGGTTCGCGACGATGAATCTCGGCCACGCCGTTGCTCACCGTGATACCCGACAGGCTCGCTTGTTCGACCGCGACAAGCGGACCGGTGGTACCCGCGCCTGCCATGCCCGCAAGTGCGAACAGGCTGGCGCTCGCGCCGGTCGTCGGCAGCGGCGGCGGATCGCCGATGCACAGCTCAACCACGCGGTCGTGCTCGACGCCTGCCACCGCGGCAGGAGTGTCGAGCCACGCGGCGGCCAGTGACGCGACAAGGCCGCGCTCGTGCAGGAGCCGAGGGTCGCCATAGTCGTGCACGTCGCCGGTGGCGTTGCGGGTGCGGACGGGAAGGCTGCGGGCGACCCTGGCCGCGGTACGCACCTGCAGCCCCCGCTCGGCGGTCAAGATCGCCGCCGCGCCTGCCGGGTCCAGATCCGTGCCGATGATCAGTGTCCGCGGCCGGGCCGAGCTGACCGCGTCGAGTGTGGCGGGTGCGCCGCCGAGGCGCTCGTCCACCTCGAGTTCGGGGTCGAGTCCGAGCCCGGCAAGCAAGACCGCCGCGTTGCTGCTCTCCAGCAGCGGCAGGTCGCGGCTGACCACGACGACGCGCTCGACCGCACCGCTGGCAATCAATGCGGCGCGACCCGCCTCGACCGCAAGCGTGATCGCGTCCTCGTCGTCACCGGCCACCCGGTGTCGGGGCGCGCCCCAACACGGCAGGTAGGTGCCGATAGACGCGACGTAGGGCATTGAGATCTCTCCCGAACCTAGGTGACGGCGCCGGCCGTCTTGAGCTCGATGATGCGGTCCCAATCCAAACCGAGTTCCAGCAAGATTTCGTCAGTTTGCTCCGCAAAACCCGGCGCGGGTCCGGTTTGCGGTGCGCTGACATCGAACTGCACCGGATTCGCGACCAATTCGAGTTCACCCGCGGAGACGATGTATTCGTTCGCCCGGATCTGCGCGTCCTGCGCGGCCTGCAGGGTGTCCTGCACCGGCGCCCACGGTCCGGCCAGCGTGGCGAACCGCTCGCTCCATTCCGGCAGGGTCCGCTTGGCCATCGCCTCCCTCAGGATCTCGACGGCCGCCGCCGTGTTCTCGGCGATCGATTCGACGGTGGCGAACCGCGGATCGTCGACCAGGTCCTCGAGATCCATGTGCCGGCACACGTCGGCCCAGAACTTCGTCGGCTGCATCATCACAAAGGAGATGTAGCGGTTGTCGGCGGTCGGATAGACGCCCACCAGCGGATTGATCGGTGAACCGTGCACACCTGGCGGCGGCTGCACCATGAGCTGATTCAGATGCGACGTCAGCGCCACGGTGTGACCCATCGACCACAGCCCGCTGCCGAGCAGCGAGACGTCCACGACAGACGCTTCGCCCGTGCGCTCGCGCTTGAGCAGCGCGGCGGCAATGCCGCCCGCGAGGTTGGTGCCCGAGATGGTGTCGCCGTAGGCGGGTCCAGGCGGGCCGATCATGCCCTCGATGCCGGGCGGGGTGATGGTCGCCGCGGTGCCTGCGCGGCACCAGAAGGCGGTCATGTCGTAGCCACCCTTCACCGACTCCTCACCACGCGGACCCAACGCGCTGCCCCTGGCGTAGATGATGTTCGGATTCACCGCGCGGATGTCATCGACATCGATGCCGAACTTCTGCCGATGTCCTGGCAGGAAGCTGGTGAGGAACACGTCGGCGTTTTTCGCCAGCTCGAGCAGCACCTCTTTGCCCTCGGGCACCGACATGTCCAGACCGATGCTGCGCTTGCCGCGGTTGGCGTGCTCGATGTTCGGGTTGGGGTCGCCCTCGACTCGAAGCGGGCCGGTCTGGCGCAGGCCGCGCTGCGGGTCACCGGTGACGGCGTGTTCGACCTTGATGACGTCGGCGCCCCACTCCCCCAGCACCGCGCCTGCCGACGGGACGAAGCCGTACATGGCGACTTCGAGGACGCGGATGCCTTCCAGCGGCCTCATCAGCCAACCACCGTCGCGATCGTCTTGGACTCCAGGAACTCCTCGAGTCCGGCGGTGCCCATCTCGCGTCCGATGCCGGACTGCTTGTAGCCGCCGAACGGGCTGTCGGGATTGAAGTACATGCCGCCGTTGATCGAGAACGTGCCGGTCCGGATGCGCCGCGCCACCGCCAGCGCCCGGTCCTGGCTGCCGAACACCGCACCGGACAGGCCGTAGATCGAGTTGTTGGCGATCCGCACCGCGTCGTCATCGTCGTCGTAGGCGATCACCACAAGGACGGGACCGAACACCTCTTCTTGGGCGATCTCGCTGTCGGGATCGACATCGGTCAGCAGCGTCGCTGTATAGAAGTAGCCGGGGTCGACCTTCTCGCCTCCGGTCACCAACGTTGCGCCCGCCTCGACGGCGCGCTTGACCATCGCGTCGACCTTGTCGCGTTGCTTGTCACTGATCAAAGGGCCCATGTAGGTGCTGGGGTCTGTTGGATCGCCGTAGCGCACCAGGCCGAAGTTGTTCTTCACCAGCTCGACGATCTCGTCGTGCTGCGCGCGCGGCACCAGCAGGCGCGACGTCAGCGCGCAGCCCTGGCCGGCATGGGTGACCATCGAGAACGCCGAGAACAAGGCGGCGGTATTGAAGTCGGCGTCGTCGAGCACGATTGCAGCGGACTTGCCGCCAAGTTCGAGGAACACCTTCTTCAGGGTGTCGCTGGCGGCGGCCATGATTCGTCGCCCGGTCGGGGTCGAACCGGTGAACGTGACCATGTCGACGTCAGGACTGGTGGTCAGCACGGCGCCGACCTCGGGATCCGCGCCGCTGAGCACGTTCACCACACCCGCAGGAATGTCGGTGTGGCCTGCGATCAGCTCGCCAAGCGCCAACGTGATCAGCGGGGTGTCCGGTGCCGCCTTGAGCACCACCGTGCAGCCTGCCGCCAATGCGGGCGCCAGCTTCGCCAGCGCCAGTTGATTCGGATAGTTGTAGGCGATGATCGCCGCCACCACCCCGCCGGCTTCCTTTTCCACCCAGCGGTGGTGCTGCATGCCGCGGCTTTCGATGTTGCCGAGGTCCTCGGTCAGCGGATAGCTCTTCAGGAGCTCGGCGTAATAGCGGACGATGTCGATCGGCGCGTCCAGCTGGGCGCCTTGGCACAGCGACTCGGTGGCGCCGACCTCCGCGATGGTCAGCGCGGCGAGCTCGTCGCGGTGTTCGACGAGCGCCCGGTGCAACTGCTCGAGACAGTGCACACGCAGTTCGGTGTTGGTCGACCAATCCGTCGTGTCGAACGCGCGGCGGGCGGCGGCAACGGCGGCCTCGGCGTCCTTGACGGTCGCATCGGGGGCATGGCCGAGGACCTCGCCCGTGGCCGGGTTAATAGAAGGAAACGTCCGTTCCGTTTCTAGCAGCTTTCCGTCGATAAGAAGCCGCCGATCCGCCGTCTCGGCACTGGCTGCGTCACTCGAGATGGTGGGCGTTTCCTGCACGATCCTCCTCAGCAAGCATCCACATGTGATGGAAACTTCATTCTCATCCTCGGCGAATCATACATTCGCATACAGAGAACTCAAGCAGATGCACGGAACTCCGTCTGCCTGCAATTAACGCTAAGACAAACGACCTTCAAACGTCTCACCAGTGCGAATCCGATCCGCTTGCTGTCTTGCGAGATTGCAGTAGCCGAGAGTACGGTTCTCATAATCGGAAGGACGATTCTTGATGACTGAGGGCTGCGCGTGAAGACGGCGGTCGTGACCGGGGGTGGCTCCGGCATTGGACTGGCGGTCGCCCAGCGGCTGCGTGCCGACGGCCTGCATGTCGCCACCATCGACATCACCGAGTCCGACGAACAGTTCGCCTACACCGCCGACGTGACGAACCCTGAGCAGGTGGCTGCTGCGCTGACCGCGATCCGCGCCGACCTCGGCCCGGTCACGGTTCTGGTGAATTCCGCGGGACTCGAGAAGTTCAAGCGGTTCACCGACCTGAAGTTCGACGACTGGCAGCGCGTGATCGACGTCAACCTCAACGGCGTCTTCCACTGCATCCAGGCCGTGCTGCCCGACATGATCGAGGCCGGCTGGGGCCGCATCGTCAACATCTCCTCGTCGAGCACGCACTCCGGGCAGCCGTACATGAGCTCGTATGTCGCGGCCAAGTCCGCGGTCAACGGGCTCACCAAGTCGCTGGCGCTGGAATACGGCCCGGCAGGCATCACCGTCAACGCGGTACCGCCGGGCTTCATCGACACCCCCATGCTGCGCAAGTCCGAAGCCCGCGGCTATCTCTTCGTCGACAAGAACATCGAGGCGACACCCGTGCGCCGAATCGGGCGGCCGGAAGACATCGCCGCGGCGTGCGCATTTCTGATCTCCGAAGAAGCCGGCTACATCACCGGGCAGATCTTGGGCGTCAACGGCGGCCGAAATACATAACAGGGCGAAACACCGCAGGAAGGACTCTTGATATGGGACGTGTGCAAGGGAAAGTCGCATTTGTCACCGGCGCCGGGCGCGGCCAGGGCCGCAGCCACGCGATACGGCTGGCAGAAGAGGGCGCGGACATCATCGCCGTCGACCGGTGCGAGGACTTCGCGACGATCGGCTATCCGATGGCCACTCCCGAGGATCTCGAGGAGACCGCGCAGTTCATCGAGAAGACCGGACAGCGCGTCGTCACAGCGAGGGTCGACGTCAGCGATGCCGGGCAGCTCAAAACGGCCTTGGAGAACGGGGTCTCCGAATTGGGTGGGCTGCATATCGTCGTCACGTCCGCGGGAATCGCGGGCATGAAGGGCTCCGGCGACATGCACGCCTGGGTTGACGTGATCAACACCAACCTGATCGGCACCCTGAACGCCATCCACGTCGCACTGCCGCACCTCAGCGAGGGCGCCTCGATCATCGCCACCGGTTCTACCGCCGCGCTGATGGACGTCTCCAAGAACGACAACCCGGGCACCGACCCCGGTGGCGCTGCCTATCTTCATTCGAAGCGGCTGCTGTCGCAGTACGTCCACAACCTTGCGACCGAGCTCGCACCGCGGGGCATCCGCGCCAACGTCATCCACCCGACCAACTGCAACACTCCGATGCTGCAGAGCGAGCCCATGTACAAGTCGTTCCGCCCCGACCTTGAGCACCCGACCAAGGCCGACGCCGAGCCGGTGTTCTACGTCCAGCAGGCGATGAAGGTGCCGTGGATCGAGCCAGAAGACATCAGCAACATGGTCCTGTTCCTAGCCTCGGACGAGGCTCGCTACATCACGGGTACCCAGCAGCGCGTCGACGCCGGCGGCTACCTCAAGTGGTACGACTACCACATCTGATGGAGGTGACGCGATGAAGGTTTTCGTTGATTCGGGACGTTGCCAGGGCCACACGCTGTGCTCGATGATCGCGCCGGATTCCTTTGAGCTGAGCGACATTGACGGCACCTCGTCGCCGGTGAACGAAGTCGTTCCCGCCGAGCAGGAGGACGCGGTCCGCGAGGCCGTGCACTCGTGCCCGGAGCAGGCCATCTCGATCGAAGAATAATTAAGGGAGACAACGCCTTGAGCGTCGACGACTTCGCGAAACACGCTGCCGCCGACGGCGACCGCAAGAAGAACCGGTATCACTTCGACCGACATACCCCTGAGTATCGGCTGCAGTTCGACAAGATCACCGAGGAGATGCAGTCCAAGTGTCCGATGGCTTGGACCGACGTCTATAACGGGCACTGGGTCGCCGCGGACAGCAAGCACGTCTTCGAATTAGCCCGCTGCCCTGCGGTGTCCAACGATCACGACATCAACGGCGAGCGCAACGGGTACCAGGGCATCACCATCCCGAAGGCACAGCGGGCGACGGTCGTGCGCGGCGGCATTCTCGAGATGGACGAGCCCGAGCACAGCACCTACCGCGGCGCGCTGAACCCGTATCTGTCCCCTGCCGCGATCAAGCGGTGGCAGCCCTTCGTCGACGAGATCGTACGGGCGGCGCTCGACGAGAAGATCGAATCGGGCCGCATCGATTTCGTCGACGATCTCGCCAACATCGTTCCCGCGGTGCTCACCCTGGCGATGATGGGCATCGAACTGGCGAAGTGGCCGGTCTACAGCGAGCCCGCGCACCTTTCCGTGTCCACCCCGGAACACTCGCCCGACGCCCCGCGCGTCGCCGAGATGAATCGGCAGATGGGCATCGACATGATCAACACCATGATGGAGGTCCGGGAGAACCCGCGACCCGGTCTGATCAATGCGCTGCTACAGCTGCGGATCGACGGTGAACCCGCGCCGGATCTGGAGATTCTCGGCAATCTCGGGCTGATCATCGGCGGCGGGTTCGACACCACCACGGCGCTCACCGCGCACTCGCTGGAGTGGCTGTCCGAGCACCCGGACCAACGCGAGCTGCTCAGCCGTGAGCGCGAAACCCTGCTCAACCCGGCCACCGAGGAATTCCTGCGCTTCTACACCCCGGCCCCCGGCGACGGTCGCACCTTCTCCGAGGACGTCGAGGTCGAGGGAACGAAGTTCAAGGAGGGCGAGCGGCTCTGGATCTCGTGGGCGATGGCCAATCGCGATCCGGCGGTGTTCGAGCGGCCCAACGAGCTCATCCTTGACCGAAAGGGCAACCGGCACTTCAGCTTCGGCATCGGCGTGCACCGTTGCGTTGGTTCCAATGTGGCCAGGACCGTGTTCAAGTCGATGCTGACCGCGGTCCTCGACCGAATGCCCGACTATGTCTGCGATGCCGAAGGCACCGAGCACTACGAGACCATCGGTGTCATTCAGGGCATGAAGCACCTGCCCGCGACGTTCACCCCGAGCAAGCCCTTGGGGCCCGGCCTCGACGAGACACTGAAGAATCTGCAACGCATCTGCGACGAGCAGTTGCCGGCCAGGCCCATCACGGAACACAAGGATCCTGTCGTCATCGACTGATACGCACCAAAACCGCAAACCAGGTGATTTGATAGGCAGCCATCGGGGTTGAGATCGATGAAGGGACGACGATGAAGTCGGTAAGGGTCGCGATCGCGACGACAGCCCTTGCAGCGGCGACCTCGGTGCTCGCCCCACCGGCCGACGCATACGTGTTGGGCAATTACGACGTGCTCACCAACAGGTATGAGCGGGCTTCCTGGTTTTGGGCGCTCTACCCGTGTCAGGTTGCGGCCCCGGACTGCCTGTTCATCAGCGCCGCTCCGCGGCTGAAGTTCTATGCCGCCTACGACGGCACAGCTCACCTCGCCAACGGCCGATGGACCATGACGATCGACGTGCCGGACGGGCTGCAATGCCTTCCCGGTTATGCCATGCCGACGCACGACGTCTATTCGTGGGACGAGAATTCGCTTGCCGGCACCATCGAGTCGAACTATGACGTCGGCTGCTTCAACGGTCCGCCCGGATCCCAGTTCTGGACGTTCGCCCTGCAGCGACTCTAGAAACCGGGCGGCGCGACGAAGCCACCAAGCAGTTCTTCGATACAGCGAGCGACCGCGAGCGTCGTTCGGTCCTTCAGGTAGGCCCGACAATCTGGACGCCCACCGGCAGTCCTTGTGCCGTGCGGCTAACCGGGACGGCTGGCCATCACGATCTCGACGTTGTGCTCACAAGCCACATAACGCGCGATATTCGCCTTTTGCTCACTTGTCGCGAGCGACCTTCGTCAAACTTCGGACGGGTCAAACAGCGTCGTGTGCCACGCCGCGGCGCAGAGTACTGAACAAAAGCACCGCGAGGACCGCGCCGACCCCGACATACAACCAACCAAGCGGTGCCTGCGACTCCTCAGGCAGGTAAGCCATCAACACCATCGCCACACTCACGATCAAGTAACAGCATGTGTTTACGAGACCGGCGATCAGACCGACGTTCCGCGAAAACACCCCCATCGCCAATCCCTTGCTCTGCGGGTCGAGTACACCGATCCCGACAAACGCGAGCGCCGCCGCGACAGCGATCGCCCATGCGTTCACGCCCACCACCGCGGCGGTCACCACGAGAACGCCCGCGCCGACAAAGAACAGGACCCACGCGCCGAAGCCGAGCCGCCAGCTGGAGAGTCGGCGAGCTAGCGCGCCGCAGGCTAATTCGCCGGTCAGATTCGCGACACCGACCGCCAACGCCACCAGGCCGTATACCGCCGGAGCGAATCCGAGTTTCACCTCGAACAAGAAAGGGGCGACGACGCCGAAAACCATCTGCGCCGCCCCGACGAGACCGAACATCAGCACGAACGCCACAAACGTCCGGTGCCTCAGGGCCGCGCCGAGCACCCCTACGGCCGCACGCAGATTGACCGGCGACCGCCGCTCGGTAGGCAGCGTCTCGGGAAGGAACTTCGCGACCACAAGTCCGACCGATGCGACGAACAGAGCGAACAATCCGAACACCAATCGCCAGGAGCCGATTTGCACTAGTAGACCGCCAACGGCCGGAGCCAGCACCGGCGCCGATCCCCAAGCTGCGCCCAGTATGCCCAGGACCGAAACCAGCTTTGCGCCCCGGAAACAATCGGCCGCGATGGTCGCCGCCAGTAGCAGGCACACACTCGCACCGATGCCTTCTACGAATCGCACGCACAGAAGGGCGGGCAGAGTTGGAGCGAGTGCGCATCCGACAGTTGCCGTCGCCAGCAACGCCAGCCCAGCAAGAAGAACACGCCTGCGGCCCACGGCATCGGCAATGAGGCCGGCCGGGATGAAGGCCACAGCCATACCAAGCATGTATGCAGTCACCGTGTTCTGGATGAAGTCGTTCGATGCGCCGAACTCCGCCGCCATCTTCGGCAACGCAGGCGTGTACACGTCAAGCGCGATCTGGCTCAGCGGAATGACGAACAGCAGAATCGCGATGATCGCTCGCGACGAAAGGCGTTCGTGTGGAATAGAATCCGCTTCTACACCGTGGTCGAGTGTCGTGGTCATTTGTCCTCCTGGGCTTTAGTGCCGGTAACCGTCGAGAAAGTCCGCGAGCCGGTCGATCGCGCTCGACAGGTCCGAGGCACACGGCAGCGTCACGATTCGCAAATGGTCAGGAGCCGGCCAATTGAAGCCGGTCCCCTGGGTAACCAGGATCTTCTCGCTCACCAGCAGATCGAGCGCGAACTTCTCGTCGTCGACGATGGGATAAATCTCGGGGTCCAGTCGCGGAAACGCATACAGCGCACCTTGCGGCTTAACGCAGGAGACCCCAGGAATTCCATTCAGCTTCGACCACGCTACGTCTCGCTGTTCTCGTAGGCGCCCGCCGGGCAGAACAAGGTCATCGATGCTCTGATAGCCACCGAGTGCAACCTGAACCGCGTGCTGTGCGGGCACGTTCGGGCACAACCGCATATTCGTGAGCAGGCTGATGCCGTCGAGGAAGCTGCGGGCGTGATCCTTGGGTCCGGTAATCACCAACCAGCCGGCCCTGTAGCCGGCGACCCGGTACGCCTTGGACAGGCCATTGAATGTGAGACACAACAGGTCTGGTGCTACGGCGGCCATGGGGACGTGCTTGGCGTCGTCGTACAGGATCTTGTCGTATATTTCGTCCGACAACAGCAACAACCGATGCTGACGGGCCAATTCGGCTATCTGCAAAAGAGTTTCGCGGGAGTACACCGCCCCTGTCGGGTTGTTTGGGTTGATCACCACGATCGCCTTCGTGCGTGGGGTGATCTTGGCTTCGATGTCTGCGATATCGGGCTGCCATCCCTGCGTCTCATCGCAGAGGTAGTGCATTGGGGTACCCCCGGCCAGCGCGGTCGCCGCGGTCCACAACGGGTAGTTCGGGGCAGGAAGCAATACCTGATCGCCATCACTAAGCAGCGCCTGCAGAGTCATCGTGATGAGCTCAGATGCGCCATTACCTAGGTAGACGTCGTCGACGTCGAACCGCGGAAAGCCGTCGACCAGTTCGTAGCGCGCCACCACCGCGCGGCGGGCTGAAAGGATTCCCTTCGAATCCGAATAACCCTGGGCGTTGGGCAGAGCCCGGACGATGTCATTGAGGATCTCGGTCGGCGCCTCGAAACCAAACGGCGCGGGATTGCCGATGTTCAGCTTCAGGATGCGGTGCCCGAGCGCCTCCAACCGTGCCGCTTCGTCGTTTACCGGTCCCCTGATCTCATACCGTACGTTCGCCAGCTTGGTGGACTGTGCCAACACACGCTGGTTCGCGCGGTGGTGAGTGTTGACGTGCCACGGCGACCGGTGGCCTGCGCGAAGAGGGATCACTTTCGCTAGTTGACGAGTCGTTGCCGTTACCGGCTCACTGCGGCTGACTCGCGATATGACCGGCAACGGGTCGATAGGCAACCTGTCCGGCAGCAATGACGCGGCGAAGTTTCTGAGCATGCGATGACTATCCCGGCGCTGAGCTCGGGAGTCCGTCCACTGATCGGGCGGTCTTGCGGTGGAAGCGTCTGTGGTCCGATTGGGGGACATGCGACGGCCGGTCTGCCAATTTGCGCCTCAATATCGCGGGCCCATCTAGCGTGCATCTCGGCGTTGTTGCAGCGCCTTCGCGGCGCTGTCGTCGATGATGTAGGCGATCTCCGACGCGGTCAGGTGAGTGTTGAGCAGCGTGTGGCCTTGGCCTTGTGCCCGCTTTGGAGCGACAACTCGCCCGCCAGCGTGATCAGCCTCGCTTTGTCGCTGATCGACCTGCTCACGTTACGGCCGTAACCTGCAGAAACGGAGTTGTCGCTCAGAGGCGGGCAACTCGACTCTCCCCTCCGTCGACCTTGCGCGGCCGCGTCACCTCAACCACCCGACTTCGCGCAGGAAAGTCTGAGTGTGAGCAATGCGACCAGTGAGCACTTTGGGATCACCGGTACACAGCGTGAACGCCGTCTGGGTGATGAGCTCGATGTCCTCGGTTCCGGTCTTGGCCAGGTCGAGGGTGCCCGCGCCTTCAGTGGCCACCGGATTGGTCGGCGCTGCGGCGTTGACGGCGATGCCGTCGTCGAACAGTTCAGCGGCAAGGCTTTTCGTGAGTCGGTTGAGTGCCGCCTTGACCGTGCCGTAGATACCGAAGCCCGCGGTGCGGTCGAATTCGGAGAACGGCGGTCCGTCAGGCAGGTCACCGCCGACAGACGTGACGTTGAGCACCCACCCGCGACCGCGCTCGCGCATGGCGGGAATCGCCAGCTGGGTCAGGTGCAGCGGGGCGAGCACGTGCATCTCCATCATCAGTCGAACCCGCCGCTCCGGAAACTCGTCGAGCGGGCGCAGGAACGTGACGGCCGCGTTGTTGACGAGGATGTCAGGTGCGCCAACGCGGTCGACCACCTCGCCGAAGAGCCGCTCGCGGTCCTCGGCGTTCGACAAATCGGCCTGCACCGCCACCGCCGCACCGCCCGAGGTGGTGATCTCCTCCAGCGTCTGCCGAAGGGAGCCTTGATATTTGGGATCGGGTTCCATCGTGCGTGCGGTGAGCGCGACCGTCGCACCCTCGGCGGCAAACCGCTGCGCGATCGCCTTGCCAAGCCCCCGGCTGGTACCGGTCACCAATGCCACCTTGCCGTCACATGATCCGGTCACACGCACACCTCCTCGAGATCAGCCGCGGGGAATCCCTGCCAGCTTGTCGGCGAACTTCGCCTCTGCCGCCTCGCGCAGCCGAAGCAGGTGTTCCGACGGAAACATGTCGGGTGCGGGCTTACAGTCCTTGAGCAACAAGCGGGCCAATGTCACCTTGTGCACCTCGGTCGGCCCGTCGGCCAGCCCGAGGACGAAAGACTCCACCAGATAGGAGACGAACGGCATTTCGTGCGTCGTGCCAAGCGAGCCGTGCAGTTGCAACGCGCGCGCCGACACATCGTGCAGCACCTTCTGCATCATCGCCTTGACCGCCGAGATGTCCGCACGAACGGCCTTGTAGTCGTTGTGCTGATCGATCTTCCACGCCGTTTGCAGGGTGAGCAGGCGGAATGCCTCGATCTCCATCCACGAGTCGGCGACCATCTCCTGCACCAACTGCTTGTCGGACAGCATCGCGCCCTGGGTGTACCGCGAGACCGCCCGCTCACAGATCATGTCGTAAATGCGCCGGACCAGACCGACCGTCCGCATGGCGTGATGGATCCGGCCGCCGCCCAACCGGGTTTGCGCGACCACGAACGCTCCGCCGCGCGGACCGAGCATGTGATCCGCAGGGACGCGGACGTTTTCGTAGCGGACGTAGCCCTCCCGACCGCCACCGAGCGGCTGATGACCGAGCCCGACGTCGCGCAGCACGTTGATGCCCGGCGTCTCCCCCGGCACCACGAACATCGAATACCGCTCGTAGGGGGGCGCATCCGGGTCGGTCATCGCCATCACGATGATGACCGATGCCATCGACGCGAACGACGAAAACCACTTCTCGCCGTTGATGATCCAGTGATCGCCGTCCTGCGTCGCGGTGGTGGTGAACACCTTGGGGTCGGCGCCGCCCTGCGGCTCGGTCATCGAGAAGCAGGACACGATGCGGTTGTCCAACAGCGGCTCCAGGTACCGCTTCTTCAGCTCGGGCGTGCCGTAGTGCGCGAGGATCTCACTGTTGCCCGAGTCCGGGGCCTGGGAACCGAACACGATCGGCGCGCATTCGGACCGGCCCAGAATCTCGTTCAGTAGTGCGAGTTTCACCTGTCCATAGCCGGGACCGCCCAGGTGCGGACCCAGGTGAGTGGCCCACAGCCCGCGCTCCTTGACGATCTTCTGCAGGGGCGGAATCAACGCCTGACGCACCGGATCGTTGAGATCGTGTGACTCCTTGACGATCAGATCGATCGGCTCGCATTCCGACCGCACGAAATCGTCCACCCACGCGAGTTGCTTCGCCCACTCGGAGTCTGTCGAGAAGTCCCACGCCATTGTCGTCTCCTGTCAGCGCTTCCGTCGGTCCGCTGCCTCATCGGTGGCGTGAGTGAGTACCTGGTTGCGGTTCTCCAGTTCCATCGCCGCGCCGGGTCCGGCTGCATCGGTGTTGACCTGGAGTGCCCGCTTCGTCAGTCGCACCCCCAGCGGCGCCAATTCCGCGATACCCGCGGCCAGTTCGAGGGCCCGATCCACCAGACGGTCCGGTTCGACCAGCTCGCTGACCAGGCCGCGCCGGTCGGCCTCGGCCGCGGACACCGTCCTGCCGGTGAGCATCCAGTCGGCGGCCACGCTCGTCCCGACAATCCGCGGCAGGTGATAACTCATGCCCATCTCGGCCCCGGACAGTCCGAGCAGAATCGCGCCGTTGCCGAACGTCGCCGCCGTCGAGCAGATCCGGATGTCGGACGCCAGGCACAGCGCGAATCCGGCTCCGACACAGGGCCCGTTGACCGCGGCGATGACCGGCTGCGGAAGGTCCCAAATCGCCTGCGGCAGAGCGGCCATAGCCTCCTGGAACCGCAGCCTGTCGATGGCCGGGTCCGTCGCCTCGAGCGGTATCGGCCCGAAGTTGCGCACATCGATACCGGAACAGAACCCGCGGCCAGCGCCGGTGAGCACGACCGCGTGTACCGACGGGTCGCCGCCAATCGTGGCGAACGTCTGCGCCAGCTCGTCACGCATTTGCTCGTTGATCGCGTTGAGCGCCTTGGGCCGGTTCAGTTGCAGGACAACGACTCCGGGCCGGGGCCGGTCGATGGCGAGGGTGTCGGTCACCTGACTCAGCGCCGCGGCAAGCCCAGCACCTGGGTGGCGACGATATTGCGCTGGATCTCCGACGTGCCGCCCGCGATCGTGCCGCCGAAGCTGCGGGCGTAGCGCTCGAACCAGCTCGCGAAGTAGTGGTCCAGGTTCATGTGCTCGTAGGGACCCGTGGTGGACGGATGGGTCAGCCCATCGGGTCCCGCCGCGGTCAGCGCGTTCTCGAACGCCTGGCGTTCGGCTTCCGAGCCGAACAACTTGAGCACCGACACCGACGCGGTATCCATTTCGCCACGTGCGGCCCTAGCCAGTGCGGCAGAACCCATCGCTCGCAGTGCCACGTAATCCATGATCGTCGTCGCGTATTGATCGCGCTGGAGTTCACCGTGTGGCCGGAAGTCGGCGATCATGTTGTCGATCCGGTCGGCGAAACCCAGCCACATCATCGTGCGCTCGTGGCCGAGCGAGCCGTTGGCCACGCCCCACCCGCCGTTCAGCGGGCCGACCAGATTCTCGGCAGGGACTCGGGCGTCGGTGAAGAACACCTCGTTGAAGTCCTTGTTCTCCTCGCCGGTCATGTCGGCGAAGGGCCGACACACCACGCCAGGAGTGTCGGTGGGAATGATCAGCGCGCTGATGCCCTTGTGCTTGGGCGCGTCCGGGTCGGTGCGCACGAACGCGAGAAGGAAGTCGGCATCGTGGGCGCCCGACGTCCACACTTTCTGGCCGTTGACGACGAAGTGGTCGCCGTCGAGGGCGGCGCGGGTGCGCAGCGATGCGAGATCGGATCCTGCGCTTGGCTCGCTCATGCCGAGCGACGCGGTGAGCTCACCCCGCAGAACCGGGACCGCCCATCGGTGCTTCTGCTCGTCGGATCCGAACGAAAGCAGCGACGCCGCAATGATGTTGACGCCCTGCGGGTTGAAGCTGTGATAGATCCTGCGCCTGCACAGTTCGTCCAGATGGACGTACTGCTGGAGCACGGTGGCGTTGCGGCCGCCGAACTCGGGTGGCTGAGCAGGCAGCAGCCATCCGTTGTCGAACAGCAGCCGCTGCCAGTCGCGCGCCCACTGCGGCATGTGCGAGACGGACCGCGGCCGCTCCAGCGTCTGCGTCTCCGACGGCAGGTTTTCGTCGAGGAACGCCGCGAACTCGGCGCGGAACTCCTCGACGTCGGAATCAAAAGTCAGCTGCATGAAAAGCCCCGTATTCCTCCGCGATGATCGCGCGATGCTCGGCCGCGCCGCCAAGCAGCAACTCGCCGGCCTTGGCGCGCTTGAGCGCGAACTGCAAGTCGTTCTCCCACGTGAACCCCATGGCGCCGAACAACTGCAGGCCGTGCCGGAACACCACCGCCTGACACTCCCCGGCGGCCGCCTTGGCCATCGCCGCCGCCAGCCGACGGCGTGGATCGTCGGCCGAAATGGTCAGCGCGGCAAAGTAAGACAACGCGCGGGCGCGCTCCGTTGCGACGTGCATGTCGACGGCCTTGTGCTGGACGGCCTGAAACGACCCGATCGCGACGCCGAACTGCTGACGCTGCTTCACATGCTCGAGCACCAGGTCCAGGATGCGCTGGCACGCACCGACTGTGGTGATGGCCATCCCTGCGAGCGCGACATGCCGGGCCTTGTCGGCATCGACATGCACGCGGTCGGAATCCGGTACGTGCACACCCGAGAATGACACCTCGGCGATGTGCAGCACCGGGTCGAACACCGGGCTGCGCCGCACGACCGCCACCCCCGCGTCGACGAGGAAGACCCCGGCCTCGGTGACAACCGCGAGCCGCTGGGCACGGTCGCCGTCGAGAACGTGATGCGCCGTACCGTCCAGCACCCAGCCGTCGGCGTCGCGGCGGGCGGTCACCCCGCCGTACACCGCCGTGCCCGCCTGCTGGGGATCGAAGCGATCCCCGGCGAGCGGCGCGTACTGGGTCAGCGTCGCCAGATACGGCGTCGGGTCGGTGGCACGACCGAGTTCCTCGAGCACGATCGCGAGCTCGACTGCGTGCTCGGCGTCCGCGAGCTCCGTCCAGCCGGCGTCGACGTAGGTCTGCCACAGCGGTGTCGGATCGTCGCCGTCTTCGGCCACGCCGCGCACCAGCGTCGGCGGGCACTGCTTGGCCACGGCGTCGCGGACGGTCTCCTGCCACAGCCGCTGATCGGCATCGAACTCCAGTAACACCTAAAGCCTCCCGGGGACCTCATCGCGCCGCGGCGCATCCCAACGAGAATAACATTCTCCTTAGATGCTGTAACCGTTCTCTGGATTCGACTACCACGTTTCATGACCCGGACGCCATGCGACTGACCAGCACACACCCTGACCTGCGCAGAGGTAAGCGATTCGCTGAGAACTAGATTCTTGCTATTGAAGAACTACGCTTTACACTGAGAGGATCCGGCGCGTTTCGCGCAGCGCCCAACTGCGCTCACGTCGGCCGGATGACATCGGAGGACAGCTTTGGCGATGCATATAGGAGACGGGACCCCGTCTGGTTTCAAGACCCCCGTCATCGATGCCAGCGTGCACATCTTCAGCAAGTCGAACAAAGACCTGCGCAGCTTCCTGCGCGAGCCGTTCAAGAGCCGCGGCTTCCCCGATTACGAGATGGACTGGTACGGCGCACCCGGCGGCGAATACGCCCCGAACACCGAGGGCGAGCGCCGCTATCCCGGATCGGACCCGGAGTTCGTCGGCGGCCAACTGTTCGATGAGCGCGGCACCGACATCGCGATCCTGCACCCGATGACCAGGGGCATCATGCCCGACCGGCACCTCGGCACCGCGATCGCCGCGGCGCACAACGAGATGATGGTGTCGCGCTGGCTGGAGGACAACCCGTACGCCGACCGGTTCCGCGGCACCATCCGGGTCAATCCCGACGACGTCGCAGGCGCACTGCGCGAGATCGCGAAGTACAAGGACCACCCGCGCGTGGTGCAGGTCGGGGTTCCACTGCAGTCGCGTGAGGTGTACGGCAAGCCGCAGTACTGGCCGTTGTGGGAAGCGGCGGTCGAAGCCAACCTGCCGGTCTCGGTGCACATCGAGGTGGGCGCGGGCCTGTCGTTCGCGCCGACGCCGTCCGGGGTTCCCCGGACGTATGAGCATTACGTCAGCTTCATGGCGCTGAACTACCTGTATCACCTGATGAACATGATCGCCGAAGGGGTATTCGAGAGGATGCCCTCGTTGAAGTTCGTGTGGGCGGACGGGGCCGCCGACCTGCTGACGCCGTTCATCTGGCGGATGGATTGTTTCGGGCGTCCGCATCTCGAGCAGACGCCGTGGGCACCGAAGATGCCCAGCGACTACCTACCGGGTCACACGTACTTCATCCAGGGCGCCATGGACGGACCCGGCGACACCGAATTCGCCGGTGAGTGGTCCGGCTTCACCGGCAAGGACGACATGGTCATGTACGGGTCGAGCTATCCGCACTGGCAGCTCAACGAGCTCACGGTGCCAGCCACCTTCTCCGACGAACAGCGCGACAAGCTGTGCTGGCGAAACGCCGCGCAGCTGTACGGCATAGACGTCGGGGCCGGCGTCAGCGCACAGTAGAAGACAGCCTGCGATCAAGGGAGACCACGATGACGGTCACAGTGACAGAGCGGAAACCCGCCGCCGAACGCATCGCCGTTCGCTGCGTCGACTCCGATGTGCATCCGGTGCCCAAGAGCGGGGTGTTGGCGCAGTACATCCCGGAGCCGTGGCGCAGCAAGTACTTCCTGCCGCGCAAGATCGGCGACCAGATCTATTACGACGCACCGGACTACGCACACGCCTACGCGATGCGGGCGGACACCTTCCCCGCCGACGGCGAGTTCGCGGGCAGCGATCCCGACCTGGCGTTCAAGCAGCTGATCATGGAGGCAGGCGCCGACATCGCCATCCTCGAGCCCGCCGCCTATCCGGCGCGCTTCCCCGAGGTGAACCACGCGATGAGCTGTGCGCTCAACGACTGGCAGGACAACCACTGGCTGGACAGCCACAACAACTGGCATGAGCGGTGGCGCGGCTCCATCTGCGTCGCGATCGAGGCGCCAGAAGATTCCGCCCGCGAGATCGAACGGTGGGCCGGGCATCCCTACATGGGCCAGATCCTGATCAAGGCCGAGCCGCGTCCGTCGTGGGGCGACCCGAGGTACGACCCGATCTGGGCGGCGGCCACCAAACACGACATCACGGTGAGCTGCCACCTGTCCCGCGGCCACCACGAGGAACTGCCCATCCCGCCGGTCGGATTCCCCAGCTACAACCACGATTTCATGGTCACCTACTCGCTGCTGGCGGCGAACCAGGTGATGAGCCTGATCTTCGACGGGGTCTTCGACCGCTTCCCGACCCTGCGAATCGTGTTGGTGGAGCACGCCTTCACGTGGATCCTGCCGCTGATGTGGCGAATGGATGCCATCTACGAGGCACGGAAGAACTGGGTCGACATCAAGCGCAAGCCGTCGGAGTACGTCAAGGACCACATCAAGTTCACCACCCAGCCGCTGGACTACCCCGAGGACAAGACGGAACTGACTCGTGCGTTCGAGTGGATGGAGTGCGAGAAGATCCTGCTGTTCTCCTCGGATTACCCGCACTGGACGTTCGACGATCCGCGCTGGCTGGTCAAGCATCTGCCCGAGCATGCGCGCGAGGCGGTGATGTTCCGCAACGGCATCGCCACCTATCACCTGCCAGAGACGGTTCCGGCCCTCGAGGGCCAGGTACGGGTGTTCTGAGAGTGGCCGAAGAAACCAAACCGCCCCGGCTGGCGCAGGGGCGTGAGCACGTGGTCGCCACGGTCGACGAGATCCCGCCCGGCACACACAAACTCGTCCCGATCGGACGCCACGGGGTCGGCGTGTACAACGTCAACGGCACGTTCTACGCGATCGCGAACTACTGTCCACACGAGGGTGGTCCGCTGTGCTCGGGACGCGCCCGCGGCCGCACGATCGTCGACGAGGATGTGCCCGGTGACGCCGTCATGGTCCGCGATCTCGAGTTCATCTACTGCCCCTGGCACCAATGGGGTTTCGAACTGGCCACCGGGACCACCGCCGTCAAACCCGAGTGGAGCATTCGCACATATCCCGTTCGCGTGGTCGGCAAAGAGGTGTTGGTGCAGGCATGACGACAAGTGAGAAGATCTTCGAGTACAAGGGCGGCAAGGTCGTCTACGAGATCCTCGGTGAATCAGGCGATTTCATAGTCCTGACACCAGGTGGGCGATTCAGCAAGGACATCCCCGGCTTGCGGCCGCTGGCACAGGCACTGGTCGACGGCGGCTACCGGGTCGTGTTGTGGGACCGGCCCAACTGCGGTAAGTCCGATGTGCAGTTCTACGGGCAGTCCGAATCGCACATGCGGGCAGAAACACTGCACGCGCTGGTCACCGAATTGGGCATTGGCCCGTGCATCATCGCCGGCGGCTCAGGCGGTGCCAGGGACTCCATGCTGACGATCATGCTGTACCCCGAGATAGCCACAAAGCTCGTGGTGTGGAACATCGTCGGCGGTGTGTACGGCACCTTTGTGCTCGGGGCGCACTACATCACGCCGAACATTCGGCCGGTTCTCACCATGGGGATGGAAGGCCTTCTGCACCTGAGGGAGTGGAAGGAACGCATCGCCGAGAATCCGGACAACGAAGCGCGGCTGCTGGCGTTCGATCCCGACGAATTCGTCAAGGTGATGATGCGCTGGCTGAACGCGTTCGTGTCAAAGCCCGGCCAAACGATTCCCGGTGTCGAAGACGAGATGTTCGGCAACATCAAGGTGCCTACGCTGATCATCCGCGGCGGCGAGGACGACTGGGATCACCCGAAGCGCACGTCGCTCGAGGTGAGCTGCCTGATCAAGGGATCCGAACTCATCGACCCGCCATGGCCGGAGGACGCGTGGGAGCAAGCGGCGAAGGACAACGCGCAGGGGAAGGTCAAGCACTTCAACATGTTCGACACGTGGGTGCAGGCCGCACCCTCGATCCTGAAGTTCCTGGACGGCTAGATAGTGCGGATCCGGACTTCACAGTTGAGCGACGCTTCGAGTGCCGTATGCACACGGCTCTCGGGGACGCGCTCGAGGTCGGCTTTACGCAACGTCACGTGCACCACGTCCCACCCTTCTTCGCCGGCCACGCGTTCGATGTCACCGGTCAGGCCCAATCCGGCCAGCACACCGTGGGCGTCGTCGTCGGTGCCGCGGCTGATGAATGTGAGCACGCCCGGCGTGGGTGTGGTGCCGAACGCATTGGCGCACAACTCGACTGCCCGCCTCTCGAGTTCGACGGGATCGTCACCGGCCTTGAGCAATTCCACCTCGCGGCGCTGCGGCGGCAGACCGGCCAGATCGTTGTCCACCACGTCGAACCCCGCCGCTGCGGCCAACTCACGGAGGCGCGCCATGCCGTCGCGTAACTGCGCGGGCCCGAGCTCGCCTGTGCGGTCGACACCGACGCGCACCACGGCAGTCCTCATGTCGCTCAGCCTATCCGCGGGCCGAAAGGGCCAGCCATGACCTCCACCGCCGCCGCTCTCCGCGTCACCGCCTTGCCGAACTGTGAACCGCGACTGCTGCGCCCCGCCGAAGGCGGCTACCGGCCGCTCGACGACGCCGATGCGCTGTTGGAGCAGGTCGAACTCGCGGGCCTGCTCGGACGCGGGGGCGCCGCCTTTCCGCTGGGCACCAAGCTGGCCACGGTGCGCGACGCCGCTCGGCGGGGCTCAGAGACGGTGGTCGTTGCGAACGGCGAAGAGGGCGAGCCTGCTTCGGTGAAAGACCGGTGGCTGCTGCGCAACCGGCCGCATCTGGTGCTCGACGGGCTGCGTCTGGCGACCGCGATGGCCGGCGCCCGGAGCGCGTATGTGTATGTCTCCGACACGCAGTCGGCCACCGCGGTCACCGCTGCATTCGGTGAGCTCGCGCCCGACGCGTTCGGTGAGACAGCCGTGAGCGTGGTGACCGTTGACCCCACCTACATCGCAGGCGAGGAAACGGCCGCCGTGCGTTACCTCAACGGCGGACCGGCGAAACCGACCGACAAACCGCCGCGCCCCTTCGAGGAAGGGGTGTCGGGCCTGCCGACGATGGTCAGCAACGTCGAAACGCTCGCCAACCTCCCGTTCATCCATCAGCACGGCGCGCAGGCTTTCCGGTCCGTCGGCACACCGATGTCGCCGGGTACCTTCCTGGCCACCATCACGGGTGCGGGCCGACCCGCCGCGTTGTACGAAATACCGCATGGCACAGCTTTTTCCGACCTGCTGACGGTGCATGGGGTGCCTGCCGAGTCGGTGCGCGGCGCATTGATGGGTGGGTATTTCGCCGGACTACTCAACACCGACATCCTCGACGCGACGCTCGACCACGAGACGATCCGCCGCATCGGCAGCGGCCTTGGCTGCGGTGCGATCTCGATCCTGACCGACGACTGCCCCGTGGCCGTCGCGGCCTCGGTGATGTCCTACTTCGACCGTGAGAATGCGGGCCAGTGCGGATCGTGTTTCAACGGCACCGCAGCGATGGCCGCCGTCACCACCGCACTGCGCGACGGCGTGGCAACGGATGAGGATCTGGCGCGCCTCGAGCGGTGGTCGGTCGTGCTACGAGGCCGCGGCGCGTGCGGCACCCTCGACGGCGCCACGAACGTCGCGGCAAGCCTGTTACGGCAGTTCCCGCAAGTGGTCGCACGGCATCTCGCGAACGACTGCTCGACATGCCGGACCGCTGTGTTCGACGCCCCTCGGCCCTACGAAGTGGAGGCGGTGGCCCAGCCATGAGTGACGGTTTGCGGATTCGTCTCGATAGGACGCTCTGTGACGGCTTCGGCATCTGCGCCAAGCACGCACGTGAGTACTTCTCGCTCGACGACTGGGGTTACGCGTCGTTGATCGGCGACGGCACGGTGCCCGAGAAGGACCGTGACGCGGTGATGCGGGCCCTGCTGGACTGCCCCGTGCACGCGATCATCTACATGGGCGAGCACGGGCCCTCCGCCGACAGGGTCGTGCACTCCGACGCAAAGGAATCGCCGGAACCCGAGCCGAAAACCGATGGCAACGACGCGATTTCGGGGTTCGTGCGATGACAAGGCCACTACCCGAAATCACGATTCAGAACGAGTACTTCTGGACCGCTGGCGGTGACGGTGTTTTGCGTATCCAGGAGTGCCGCGACTGCAAGGCGCTGATTCACCCGCCGCAGCCGGTGTGCCGCTACTGCCGCGGCCGCAACATGGGCGTGCGCGACGTGTCCGGCAAGGCGACGCTTTCGGCCTATACGGTCAACCACCGGTTCGGCTTCCCCGACCTCCCGCCGCCCTACGTGGTCGCCCAGGTGGCGATCGCCGAGGACCCGCGGGTTCGGTTGACCACCAACATCGTTGAGTGCAAACCGGACGAGCTCGAACTCGGCCAGACGGTCGAGGTCGTCTTCGAGAAGATCGAAGATGTCTGGCTGCCGCTGTTCCGGCCGACGGCCGATGCGGAGACGCTGCCGCAGGCCGTCGACGAGATCGCACCACAGGACTTCGGCAAGCATGTCGCGCCGATGCTCACCAAGCAGAAGTTCGAAGACGCCGCGGCGATCACCGGGATCGGCATGTCGAAGATCGGCAGGCGGCAGATGGTGCCACCGCTGTCGCTGACCGTCGACGCCTGCGAACAAGCGGTTGCCGACGCCGGTCTGACGTTCGATGACATCGACGGGTTGTCCACGTATCCGGGGCTCGACATCGCGGGGATGGGCGAGGGCGGGGTGAGCGCCCTGGAGGGTGCGCTCGGGTTGCGTCCGACCTGGATCAACGGCGGTATGGACACCTTTGGGCCCGGCGGCTCGGTCATCGCGGCGATGATGGCCGTCGCCACCGGTATGGCCCGTCACGTGCTGTGCTTCCGCACGCTGTGGGAGGCGACGTTCCAGCAGCTGATGAAGGAAGGCAGGCTGTCCCCGCCAGGGGGCGCCCGCACGTCCAGTTGGCAGATGCCGTTCGGCGCGACGTCGGCGGCCCATACGTTGGCGCTCAACGCGCAACGCCACTTCGAAAGGTACGGCACCACCAGAGAGACGCTTGGCTGGATCGCGTTGAACCAGCGCGCAAATGCCGCGTTGAATCCGACGGCGATCTACCGCGATCCGATGACCATGGACGACTACCTCAACGCTCGGCTGATCACGACCCCGTTCGGGCTTTACGACTGCGACGTGCCCTGCGACGGCGCCATCGCGGTGATCGTCTCGGCCGTGGACGCAGCCAAGGACATGCCCAAGCGCCCTGTGCTGTTCGAGGCCGTCGGCACCCAGATCGTGGAGCGCACCGACTGGGACCAGACGACGATGACGCACGAACCCCAGGTGCTGGGCCAGTCCGCACATCTGTGGACGCGAACCTCGTTGCGGCCCAAAGACGTCGACGTCGCAGAACTCTACGACGGCTTCTCGTTCAACTGTCTGTCGTGGCTGGAGGCGCTCGGTTTCTGCGGTATCGGTGAGGCCAAGGACTTCCTCGACGGCGGAAAAGCCATCGCACGCGACGGCGTGATTCCGCTGAACACCCACGGCGGTCAGCTGTCCCACGGTCGCACCCACGGCATGGGTCTGATCCACGAAGCCGTCACCCAACTGCGCGGCGAGGCCGGGGAACGCCAGGTGGCCGACGCCCGTGTCGCGGTCGTCAGCAGCGGCGGCCTCACCCCGAGCGGGGCCATCCTGATGCGGACGGACGCATGAGCGCACCGCGTGCGCGCGTCGTCCTCGTCGACGGCGTACCAATGTCGGGACTTGTCGCGCCGGCGGACGATCCAAAGGCCGTCGTCGTCGCGTTCCACGGAGGGGCAAGCACCGCAGCCTATTTCGACTGCCCGGGCCATCCGCAGTTGTCACTGCTGCGCGCCGGTGCTGCGCAGGGCTTCACGATGGTGGCGCTGGACCGGCCCGGCTACGGGAGCTCGGCGCCGTATCCGGATGTGATGGGGCGCCCTGACCAACGCGTTGCGCTGGCTTATGGGGCAGTGGAGAAGGTGCTCGGGCCGAATCCCCGCGGGGCCGGGCTGGTTCTTCTCGGCCATTCCGCGGGTTGCGAGCTGGCGGTACGGATGGCCGCCGACGAAAATGCCGAACACGTCATCGGTCTGGAATTGGCGGGCACCGGAGTGGAATACCACCCCGCGACGGCTGAGCTCCTGAAGACGGCTACCGCGACGCAACGGCCAAGGGGACTGCGTGACGTGCTCTGGCAGCCCGCGCATCTGTATCCGGACGACGTGTTGTCGGGCATGACGAACTCGACGACCGGCGCCCTCTACGAAGTCGACATGACCAAGAAGTGGCCGCAACAGGACTTTCCGGTGCTCGCCGCGCGGGTGCGGGTGCCAGTGCAGTTCACGGTCGCCGAACACGAGCGGGTGTGGCGGTCGGATCCGGAGACGCTCACGCGGATCGGCGCGATGTTCACCGCGGCGCCGCGGTTCGTGGTCAACGAACAGACCGACGCCGGGCATAACCTGTCGCTTTCGTTGAACGCCGCCGCATATCACGCAACGGTGTTGTCCTTCGTCAGGGAATGCGTTGCCGCACAACAGGGCACATCGAAAGAACTGGAGGCGGGTTGATGCGCGTCGGATTCATCGGACTGGGTAGCCAGGGCGGGCCCATGGCGCGACGGATTGTCGAGGGCGGCTACGAGACGACGCTGTGGGCGCGCCGAGAGGCCAGTCTGGAACCGTACGCTGACACCGCGGCGAAAACCGCAGGCACACCCGCCGAACTCGGCGCCGCCAGCGATCTCGTCTGCCTCTGCGTCGTCGGCGACGACGATGTCCGCGAGGTGTTGTTCGGCGAGACGGGAGTGCTCGCCGGCCTGGCGTCCGGCGGGATCGTCGCGATCCACAGCACTGTGCACCCTGACACGTGCAGGGAGATCGCCGAGAAGGCTGCCGTACAGGGTATTACGGTGATCGACGCTTACGCCGACCCGATCGTCCACCTCGGCCCGCTGGGCAGCGGTCAGGTCACGAAGATCCTCAACAACCTGTTGTTCAGCGCCAATCTGGGCAGCGCGATCACCACGCTCGAACTGGGCGATGCGCTCGGCATCCCCCGCGACAAGCTGTGCGAAGTGTTGAATCGCGGATCCGCCGTCAGCAAGGCGCTCGGCAGCATCGCGGTCTTCGGGGGAACGCTGGACGGACTCGCACCGATCGCCGGTGGGCTGTTGCAGAAGGACGTTCGCCACGCCGCCAGCCTCGCCGCCGAAGCGTCGGCTCCCGAGGGCGCGGTATTCGATGCCGCCGACGCCGCCTTGAGATCGATGGATCACCCTCGGTGAGCCAGGTCGGGTTCGTCGGGGCGGGCCGCATGGGCGCACCCATGGTGCGCCGCCTCGTCGAGGCCGGCCATGAAGTTCGCGCGCTCGGCAGATCGATCGAAAAACGCAGAGCCGTCAGTGAACTCGGCGCGCAGCCGGTGACCGACCTCGCGGACATCGGCCCGGACGCCGACGTCGTCATCGTGTGCGTGTTCACCGACGACCAGGTGCGCCAGGTCTGCGTGGAAAGCGTTCTACTGCCCACGATGCGACCGGGAACCTCGCTCGTCATCCATACCACCGGAAGCCCGCGCACTGCGGAGACCATTGCGGCCGAGGCCGAGTCGCGTGACATCGCCGTCGTGGATGCGCCGGTCAGCGGCGGTCCGCACGACATCGCCGCGGGGCGGGTGACGCTGTTTGTGGGCGGCTCCGATGATGCCGTCGAACGGGTCCGGCCAGTCATCGCCTGCTACGGCGATCCCATCCTGCACGTGGGTCCCATCGGGGCCGGACAAGGCGTCAAGCTGGTCAACAACACGTTGTTCGCCGCGCAGATCGGGCTGTTGCACGAAGCCGTGCGGCTCGGTGACCGGCTCGGCATAGACGAACGGCAGCTGCTCGATGCGATCGGCCACGGCAGTGCGGCAAGCCGGGTGGCGAGCATTGTCGGCGCCCGCGGTTCAGTCGACGCGTTCATCGAAATGGTCGGCGAATTCGTCGGCAAGGACGTCGCCGTGGTGCGCAAAACCGTGGCGGAACTCGGCAGTGATCTGGGCCTTCTCGACGAGGCCATCAATGCGGGAATTCAGCCGTGAAACAGCCCGGATTCGGCTACTCAAACAGGTACCGTGAGGCATACTATTGGCGTTACATAATTGCAGCCTCGCGTAACGGAAGCGGTCACTAGCCCGCCGCGAAAGAGGAGACCATGACCAAGCCGAGATTGAAGTTCGACCCGGTCGCGCAGGAGTACTTCGAAAATCCCTACGAGATCTACAAGCGGATGCGGGACGAGGCCCCGATCTACTACGACGAAGACGAGGATTTCTACGCGCTGACCCGGCACGCGGACGTGGCGGCGGCGTTGAAGGACACCGACTCGTTCTCGTCGTCTCGCGGATGCGACCTTGGCATGGTTCGCTCGGGCGAGGTGCCGCAGAAGTCGATCATCTTCATGGATCCACCCGACCATCGGCACATGCGCAGCCTGCTCAACAAGGCATTCACGCCGCGGGCCATCCAGTCTCAGAAAGACTCCATCACCGAGCTCGTCGAGCACTATCTATCTCAGGTCGATCCGGACAACTTCGACGTCGTGCAGGACTTCTCAGGGCCGTTCCCGGTCGAGGTGATCACGCGGATGGCCGGTGTTCCCGAGGACTTCCGCCAGCAGGTGCGGCACTGGATCGATACCAGCCTGCATCGAAAGCCGGGCCAGATCGATCTGGACGACGAAAACATGCAGGCCAACATCGATTCGGGGATGTACTACTACAGCCTGGTCCAGGAACGCCGCGAGAACCCGCAGGACGACATGATCAGCCGGCTCATCGCCGCCGAAATCCCCGACGACGAGGGCAACCTGCGCAAGCTCGACGACATCGAGATCGCCGGCTTCACCACGCTGCTGGGCGGCGCCGGCGCCGAGACCGTCACCAAGCTGGTCGGCAGCGCGGTCGTGGAGTTCGCCCGCCATCCTGAGCAGTGGCAGATGCTGCTGGACGATCGCGGCCTGGTCCCCGACGCCGTTGAGGAGCTGCTGCGCTACGTCGGCCCGGTGCAGTACAACGTGCGCTACACGTTGAAGGACGCCGAGCTGCCCAGCGGCACCGTGCCCGCTCACAAACCGGTGTTCCTGATGAAAGCCGCCGCCAACCGCGACCCGCGCGCATTCGACAACGCCGAGACGTTCGACATCACCAGGGACAAGACTCAATCGCAGAACCTGGGTCTCGGTTACGGCATCCACAGCTGCCTCGGCGCGGCGCTCGCCCGCATGGAAACGGCGATCGCGCTCGAGCATCTGCTCGACTTCATGCCGCGCTACGAAGTGAATTTCGACGGCCTACAGCGGGTCAACATGCAAAACGTCGCGGGCTATCACCACGTGCCGGTGAAGGTGCTGAAGTGACCCAGAAGGTCGTCGTCGACTTCGGCCTGTGCGAAAGCAACGGGGTGTGCATGGGCATCATCCCCGAGGTGTTCGATCTCGACGATCAGGACTACCTGCACATCCTGCAGGAAGAAGTGACGCCGGAGAACGAACACCAGATCCGCGAAGCGGTGCGGCAGTGTCCGCGCCAGGCCATCTCGATCTCTGACGAGTAATGCGATTTGTCCTTGTGCACGGCGGTTTTCACGCCGCATGGTGCTGGGAACGGACGATCGCGGAGCTGGAGCAGATGGGCCATCAGGGTTTCGCCGTCGACCTGCCGGGCCACGGCGCACTGGTGGACGAGGAGTCGACGCTGGCCAACCGCCGCGATGCGATCGTCGCGGCGATGGAACCGGGTGACGTCCTGGTCGGGCATTCCGGTGGCGGCTTCGATGCCACTCTGGCGGCCGATGCCGCACCTGAACTCGTCAGCCACATTACGTATCTCGCCGCCGCGCTGCCGCGAGAGGGCCGCACCTATCCCGAGGCCATGGCGATGCGCGACAACGAGGACGGCGAATTCGACGCTGACGTGGGAGAGATGTTGGGGTACTTGAAGTTCGACGATGACGGCGCCATGTGGTTCGCCGACTTCGACGGCGCGTGGAAGTACTTCTATCACGACTGCGATGAGGCGACGGCGCGCTGGGCGTTCGAGCGCCTCGGCCCTGAGCGGTTCGGCGACACGACGGTGACTCCGGTTTCGGTGCCCGCGTTCTGGGCGGCCGATCTCCCCCGCAGCTTCATATGCTGCTTGCAGGACCAGTCGATGCCGCG
>Ga0310811_10001092_pt1 | contig 34735 bp, 31 predicted proteins | sample YCmetagenome_FD_207642 | JGI IMG/M metagenome (GOLD analysis project Ga0310811, IMG submission 207642) | Soil microbial communities from experimental microcosm in Duke University, North Carolina, United States - YC | ecosystem: Engineered > Artificial ecosystem > Soil microcosm > Unclassified ... | reverse complement strand
AACCAGTCAACCTTGACGTTGAAATCCATGGTGGTGACGTCGCGCAGCGGCGCCACGTAATTCTGCTGCAGCAGGCCGGCATAGGCTGTGGTCTGGATCACCGGCGTCAGCATCATGGTGACGCCCAGGTCCATCCGATAGCCGTTTGAATTGCGGTCAAAGCCGTTGCGATCCAGCAGGCGGTCGAAATCGCGCTGGTCGTAGGTGAACTGGGCGAACACCGACTGCTGCGGCGCCAACTCATAGGCGACCCTGCCGGTGAGCTGATAGACATTGCGGTCACGGTCGGCATTGTCGATCAGGCCGCCGCCAATCAGCTGGGTGGAATCGAAATCGAAGCGGTCATAGCTGACCGCGCCCGACAGGGTGAACAGGCTGAACTGCCCATTGAGCATGCCGTCGGTATGGATCCGGCGGTATTGGGTCGGGCTGAGTGCCAGGAGCGACAGATCCGGCGAGGTCCGCGCCTCATGGGTATCGAAATAGGACGTCTCATTGCTGAGGAAACTGCCGGGCGCAAAATCCAGCCGGCCGATGCCGCCGACCATCCAGTTGGTGCGGGTTTCGTTGTTCAAGCGCGAATATTCGTAATGGTCGAGCTGGCCGAAAAGCTGCAGCGCGTTGGTGTCCCAGTTCGAACGCAGGTCCAGCCGGGGCGAGATGGTCCAGATCGCGTCGCTGGAAGGAACCGGCCCGCGAAAGACATTGTCGTCTCCGGAAACGCCCGCGGCCAATGTCGGATAGAGCGTCAGGCCGCCCACGGGCACACCGACGGCATCGTATTCAGGACGGGCGCGATCCAGCACACCCATGCCTTCCAGCAAGGCGCCGCTTTCCTGCTTTGCCGTCTCGGGATTTTTGGCAGGTACCTGAGCCATGGCGGCCGGGTTTACTTCCGCCTGCCCAAAGGCCGCCAAAGGCGCAACGCTGGTAAGAACAAGCGCGAAAGTGGCGCGCCTAGCCGCAATTAACATTTGATAATTCAAGCAACACCCTCGCTGAGAGACGACGGACCGTTACGATTCTTGTCCCATGGGAAACTGTCCGGTCAATAGCGGCTTTTCCGAGGCCGTTTGAATCGCGTGCGGTTCGGTTGGCATTTTCTGATTTGGGTTCGCGAAGTAACGCTTGAAGCCCATGATCGGTTTTTCAAAGAACTGCCAGGACAGAGCGCAGATGCCGAAGGTCCCGGCCAGCACCAGAGGGGCTGCCTGATATTTCGGCAGCGGTCCGAAAAACTTGGTGACGATATCGGGCATCCAATTGTGCACCAGATAGAGGCCATAGCTGATGCGGCCTATGTATTGCAGCACGCCGCTGTCGAGGATGGGCGCCAATGTCCCGCGCACGCCGATGGCGCCCTGCAGCACCAGCCAGGCGTAGAAGGTGCCGCACAACAGGTCGTTGGTGAAATAGCGCACCAACCCGCCTTCCTTGGGAAACAGGCCCCAGGACAGGATCGCCAGACTCAAAGCGGACAGGGCGGCAACTGTGAACCAGCGATGCAGCGTGGGCGTGTACCAGTCAAAGCAGTTGGCGCGTCCGCTCCGGTAACTGACCGCCGCCAGAAGACATCCTGCACCCAGCAGGATCAGGTTGCCGGGCAGGAGGCGCCCCACTGTGCGGGTGTTGTATCCGCCGAGCAGCACTCCCAGCCTGAACAGCAAGGTCACTGCCGCCAGTGCCAGGATCGTCTGCACCAGCAAGCGTCGTGGCACGAAGGCGATCACGAACGGCCAGAACAGATAGAATTGCTCTTCCACCGCCAGGCTCCAGAACACTGTCTCCGGTCCGCCGCGCGCGATATTGACGTTGGTGAGATAGGCGAGATCCCAGGGCCAGGATTGCGTGACGGGCGCGATCCCCAGCAACAGCAGGCCGGCGATCACCGCGTAGTAAGGCGGGACCAGCCTCAAGAGGCGGCGTGCGTAGAAGTCGCGCCAGGCCTGCGCCTTGTTTTGCGCGGTATCGAAGCTTTGCAGCAGAATGCCGGTGATCAGAAATCCGCTCAGGGTGAAGAACAGTCCGACACCCATTGCGCCTGCGCCGATGGGGAAATGGTCGTTGACCACCTTGCCGCCAAAATGCTCAACCATCACGAGCAGGATCGCGAAGGCACGAAGCGTGTCCAATTGTTTCATGCGCATGACAATCGCCTGCCGCTTCTTTCGCTTCCGCCAAGTTTTAGGTCACTGCTTTTGGTGAGCGCCAGTCTCGTGCGTGTGCGGTGCAGCACATATCACTGCAATGTCACAACGGGTTCCGGAAAAGCTCCATTACCATCCACTTCGCATTCGCTTTTTCGAGGATTCTTGCCATGCGTATTGTGATGATCGGTGCCGGCTATGTCGGCCTTGTTTCCGGCGCCTGCCTTTCGGAATTCGGACACGAAGTCATCTGCGTCGATAATGATCCGGCGCGCATCCGCGCACTCGAAGCCGGTGTGATTCCCATTTACGAACCGGGACTGGACGAAGTCGTCGCCGCCAACGCGCGCGCGGGCCGGCTCTCTTTCACCGGCGATATCGCGCAGGCGGTGCGCAAGGCTGAGGCCGTTTTCATTGCCGTGGGCACACCCACCCGCCGCGGCGACGGCCATGCCGATCTGAGCTTTGTCTTCCAGGCGGCGCGCGAGATCGCCACCAATCTCGACGGCTATACGGTGGTGGTCACAAAATCCACCGTGCCGGTCGGCACCGGCAAGGATGTCTATGACGTGATCCGTACCGCACGCCCCGATGCGGATTTCGACGTCGCCTCCAACCCGGAATTCCTGCGCGAAGGATCGGCGATCGAGGATTTCCGCCGTCCTGACCGCGTGGTGGTTGGCTGCGATAGCGAGCGGGCGCGCGAAGTGATGCGCGAGATCTATCGTCCGCTGTTCATCAATGAGACACCCATGCTGTTTGTGGGCCGTGAAAGCGCCGAGCTGATCAAATACGCTTCCAACGCCTTCCTCGCCACCAAGATCACCTTCATCAATGAAATGGCCGATCTGTGCGAAAAAGTCGGCGCCGACGTCAAGGACGTGGCGCGCGGGGTTGGCCTGGACAAGCGCATCGGATCGAAATTCCTCCATGCTGGTCCGGGGTTCGGCGGCTCGTGTTTCCCCAAGGACACGCTGGCGCTGCTCAAGACTTCGCAGGACCATGGCGCCGCCACCCGCATCATCGAAGCGGTCGTCCAGGTCAATGACAACCGCAAGCGGGCGATGGCCGACAAGATCGCGGCTGCCTTTGGCGGCGATCTGGCCGGCAAGACGGTGGCGCTGCTCGGTCTCACCTTCAAGCCCAACACCGATGACATGCGCGATGCGCCCAGCCTGGCCATCGTCCCCGCCTTGCAGGCGATGGGTGCGCGGGTACGCGCCTTCGATCCGGAAGGCATGGAGCAGGCCAGGAAACTGATGGAAATAGAGACCTGCGCCGACGCCTATGAGACCATGAAGGATGCCGACGGCCTGGTGCTGCTGACGGAATGGAATGAATTCCGCGCCCTCAATCTCGTCCGGGTGGGCGAACTCCTCAAGCAAAAGCTGATCGTGGATCTGCGCAATATCTACGCGCCCGAACAGATGCGCGACTATGGCTTCAGCTATGTCAGCATCGGGCGGGCGCCCGCTTTGGCCAAGCCGGCCCTGGCCGTGGCCGCTGAATAACGCAGGAGATGCGATGATCCTCGTCACCGGCGCGGCCGGCTTCATTGGCTATCATGTCACCGAGCACCTGCTGGCGGCGGGCGAGCAGGTGCTGGGGATCGACAATCTCAACGGCTATTACGATCCCGCATTGAAGCGGTCGCGGCTCGACCGGCTGTTGCAGCATGACAGCTTCCGCTTCCTGAAGATGGATGTGTCCGATCCGGAGCTGGTCCTGCCGCTGGCCGGCACGCAGGGTATCGACGCCATCATCCATTTGGCGGCGCAGGCTGGCGTGCGGTACAGCCTGGAAAATCCCTTCGCCTATGTCCAATCCAATGTCATGGGCCAGGTGGCGATGCTGGAATTGGCGCGGCGCATCGATGGCTTGAAGAATTTCGTCTATGCCAGCTCATCCTCGGTCTATGGCGGCAATACCAAGGTGCCGTTCGATATCGCCGATGAGGTCGAGAAGCCGCAATCGCTCTATGCCGCGACCAAGCGGTCCGATGAACTGATCGCCTATACCTATGCCCATCTCTACGGACTGCCCTGCACGGGGCTCCGCTTCTTCACGGTTTACGGACCCTGGGGCCGCCCCGACATGGCCTACTATTCCTTCACCCGCAACATCATCGAGGGCAAGCCCATCCGCATCTTCAATCACGGCGAGATGTGGCGCGACTTCACCTATATCGACGACATCGTGCAGGGCACGATCCGGGCGCTGCGCCGTCCGGCAACCGGAGTGCCACCGCATGCGGTCTACAATCTGGGCAATTGCCGCCCGCAAAAGCTGACCGATTTCGTCTCGGTGCTGGAAAACAATATCGGGCTGAAGGCCTCGCTGGAGCTGGCGCCGATGCAAGCGGGCGATGTCACGCACACCTTCGCCGATATCGAAGCCAGCCGCCGCGACCTGGGCTTCGAGCCGGTGACCCCGATCGAAACCGGCCTCAAGCATTTCGTCGGCTGGTATCGCGGCTATCACGCCCATTAAACGAGCCGAGCAGGGCGCTCGCGGCTGCCTGTCATATATAAAGAGAGCACAGCCCCCCTTCAGACGCGGCTGCCGCGTCGCTATCTCATTGAAAACAAAGGTGTTGTCCCGGTGAAACCGGTGTCAACCAATGGTCAAGCGGTCCCGGGTTACAACCGGACCGGTTGTGCGGAGCCCTGGCCTCTAAGAGGCCGTCCGGCCATTGGAATCGGTCTTCATGCTGCGAAAGATATCTTCCCTCTGCCTGCTCTTGCTGGCGCTGGCTTTGCCGCTGTCCCGCGCATGGGCGGCGGTCGATCCCAATCCCTTCCAGAATCGCGAACCGGCCTACAGCAAGAAGACACAGGATCTCCTGGACGAGGGCCAGCGGCTGATGCAGGCGGGCAAGCTGGACGATGGGGTTCGCCAGCTGAATCTGGCGGCGAGTCTGGAGCCCCGCAATCCCTATATCCTGACCCGGCTGGGTGCGGCGCTGAACGTCGCCGGCAAATACCAGGATGCGCTGGACCGGCTGCGCCGCGCCAAAAGGCTGGGCGCGCCTGCCGAAGTTGTCCTTGGCCCCCTGTTGGATTCCATGCTGTCGCTGGGCCAGAACCAGATTGTGCTGGACCTGTTTCCCGATCCGCCGGCCGACAGCCAGAGCTATTCCGCAGGCATGACCCTTCGCGCCCGGGCTTCGGCGCTGCAGGTGCTGGGCGACAGCGCCGGCGCCAACGCTGCGATGAAGCGCTCGCTGGCCATCCTCAACGATTATGATGGCTTGATGACGGCAGGGCGCATCGCCTTGCTCCAGGGTGATCTGGATGCCGTCGACGAGCAGATCAATGCGGCGATCAAGCTGAAGCCGGATGATCTCGACGCCCATATGCTGAAGATCGACGTGGCCATGCAGCGCCGGAATTTCAAAGCCGGGCAGCAAATGGCCGACCGGCTGGTGGCGGACAATCCGCACAGCCTCTCGGCGCTCTTGATGCGCATCAAGGTATATCTGGTCACGGACCGGGCCGACAAAGTCGAAGCCGATGTCGACCGCATCCTGGCCGAGACGCCCATGCCCATCGCGCAATATTTCAAGGCCGTTATCCTGGCGCGTCATGGCAACCCCAAGGCTGCCTGGGACATGGCCCACAGCCTGCCCAAGGAATATCTCCAGGTTGATCCCAGCGTGGCGCTCGATGTCGCCAACATGGCCATCGCCGCCGGCTATTCCGACAGCGGCGCCTCCATCCTGAATGTGGCGGTGCTGCGTTTCCCCTGGCTGCTCGAACCGAGGCTGGTGCTCGCCGATCTCAGGCTTCGCCAGAAGAGCGCCCAATATGCCCTCAACACACTCACCATGGTGCAGGATTCAACCGATCCGCGTGTCGCGGTGCTGTTTGCCCGCATCGCCCAGATGAAGAAGGACAACGCAACGGCCCAGAAATATGTCCAGCAGGCGATCGCGGCGGGCGGCGGCGAGGAGTTGCGCAGCATGGACAAGGAGGTTGCGCTGAAAAGCCTGCGCGATTACAGCGCCACGCATCCCGAAAACAGGCTGTTCCGCAAACAATATGCCATCCTGCTTTTGGGCTTTGGCGAACTCTCCAAGGCACGCGCGGCGTATGAGGCGTTGCTGCGCGAGGATCCTGTGGACGCCGTCGCGCTGAACAATCTGGCCTGGCTGGTGGTCCAGGAGGACCCCGCCCGTGCACTCGGGCTGGCGCAGCGGGCGGTGAAGGCCGATCCGTCGGCAAACAATCTGGACACGCTGGGAACCATGCAGTTGAACCGCGCGGACCTCAAAGGCGCGGTCGCGTCCTTGCAAAAAGCCCGCGACCTGCAGCCGGACAATGCGCAAGTCGCCTATCACCTGGCATTGGCGCTGGAGGCAAGCGGCAGCGGTGCGCAGTCCATGGCAATGCTGCAGACATTGGTGAAGCGCGGCGGATTTGGCGAACTGGATGCGGCAAAGGCGCTTCTGGCCAGCAAGCTCAAGATGGTGGCCCAAACAGGCGCCGGACAGACAAGCGTTGGACGATAGGCAGCCAGGATGACTGTAAGGAGAAATTACAGCTTGGCGGTTCATCTTAAGAAAACGGTGTGAGCGTACGTTTGCGTGTCAACATATTAGGGCATTGGCACGCTTATTGTATGAACAGAATGATCTTACGCAGGGGCAGCGCGATATGCGGCGGTTTTGGTTAATTCTGACGGCCTTTCTGGGCTTGGCTCTTCAGGCTGTGCCGGCTTCGGCCGCCGTGCAATACACGCTCAATTGCACCACCGTCGCCTGCACGGGTGCTGGCAACGGCAATTATGGGACCGTGACGCTGACCGACCTCGGCTCCGGCAAAATCAATGTGGCAGTGGCGTTGGCGTCGGGTTTCACATTTGGTCCCAAAGATGGGCACTTGCTTCTTTGGAACGGGACCGGCAATACCGACCAGCTATCCATCTCCAATATCACGAGCAACGCGAGCACTTTCGGGATAGAGGGCAGCGGTAATAACGGGACCTATAACCCTCCGTCCCCGTTCAATGCCACCGGCGCTTTCGATTATTCCATGACCCGTAGCAATAACGCTTCCGGCGCATCCACGCTGAGTTTCGACCTGACCAAGAGCGGTGGACTGGCGCTCGCCAACTTTGCCACGACCAACGATGGTGGGGCGTATTACTTTGGCGCCCTGATCAGAGGATCATCGGGCGATCCATTCTTTGTGGCCTCGAACCAGGCCGGCGTTAACGTCCCGGAACCCAGCACCTTGACCTTGTCCATCGCCGGGTTGGCCGGCTTGGCTGGGATGGCCCTGCTGCGGCGCCGCCGTTATCGCGCACAGGCGCACTAGCACCCTTCGCATTTTGGACAAGACCGTGATGGCTGGCGCCATCATCGGATCGCTGCCGCAATCTGTTTCCATGAAAACAACGGCTTGGCGCCCAGGGATTAACCTTGCGTCCATGTGACAAGGGCTGCGGGGTTTCAACCTGATACGCAGTGCCGTATTGGGGGCGTGCCCGTGCCCTGAAACGGCACATCGGGACATTGTTGCTTTGGAACCGGTTTTCATGTCGCGAATGCTTCTGCGGGCAGTCCTGTTGTCCCTCGCTTTGTCCTGGCCCCTGGCGCAGGCCTCGGCGGCGGTGGACCCGGCTCCCATTTTCTCCCGCGAGCCGGCCTTCAGCGAAAAGGTCAGGCAGCTTGTTGCCGATGCCGAGAAGTCGCTCCGAACCGGCAACAAGCAGGAAGCGCTCCAGAAACTGAGTCTTGCGGCCAGCCTGGAACCGAACAATCCCTATGTCACAGCCCGCTTGGCGGTCGTGCTGAACATGACCGGGAATTATCAGGCCGCCCTGGACCGGCTGCAACGCGCACGCAAGCTGGGCGCCCCCAACGATGTGGTGCTGCCGCCGATGCTGGAAGCCATGATTTCCATGGGCCATAACCAGAATCTGCTGGACCTGTTTCCCGATCCGGGCGCCAGCACGAGCTATACCTCCGGCTTGATCCTGCGTGCACGTGCTTCGGCCTTGCAGGTGATGGGCGACCGTGCCGGCGCCAACACTGCGATGAAGCGTTCGCTTGCCATCCTCAACGACTATTCCGGGGTCATGACCGCGGCCCGCATCGCATTGATGCAGGGGGACTATGATGCTGCCGACAAGCAGGCCGATGCCGCCCTGAAACTGCGGCCCCGCGACATCGAAGCCCGGATGCTGAAGATCGCCCTGGTCCTGCAACGGCGCGATTTCGTGCGCGCGCGGCAGATGGCCGACACGTTGGTGGCGGACAATCCCAACAGCGCCTCGGCCTTGCTGATGCGCATCAAGACCTATGTGGTGTCGGATCGCTCCGACATGGTCGAGCCGGAGGTGGACCGGCTCCTGTCCGACGCTTCCGACCTGATGATCGCGCGCTATTTCAAGGCAATGATTGTGGGTCAGCGTGGCGACATCAAGGGCGCCTGGGGCCTCGCCCAGGGCCTGCCCAAGGAATATTTCCAGACGGATCCGGGCATCGCACTCAATGTGGCGAAGATGGCGCTCAATGCCGGATTCGTGGACAGTGGCGCGACCATTCTCAGCGTGGCGGTACAGCGGTTTCCTTACCTGCTTGAGCCCCGGCTGCTGCTGGCCGATATCCGTCTGCGCCAGAAAAGCCCGCAATATGCCCTCAATACCTTGACCATGCTTCGGGATTCCGAGGACCCCAGGGTTCTGGTGCTTTTTGCCCGTGCCTACCAGATGAAAGGCGATGCCAAGTCGGCCCAGAAATACATCCTGCGGGCGATCGAAACGGGCGGCGGCGAAGAGCTGCGCAGCCTGGATAAGGATTTGGCGCTGAAGAGCCTGAGCGGCTACAGCGCCGCGCATCCGTCCAACAAGCTGGTCAGGAAACAGTATCCTCTCCTGCTCCTGAACTTTGGTGAAGTCGCGAAGGCCAGGGCTGCTTATGAACAATTGGTGCGCGACGATCCGGCAGACGCGGTGGCGCTGAACAATCTCTCATGGCTGGTGGTCAAGGATGATCCCCGCCGCGCGCTGTCCCTGGCGCAGCGGGCGGCGAAAGCCGATCCGTCATCGGCAAGCTATCTGGATACCTTGGGCACCATGCAGATGAACCAGACGGAGCTCAAAGCCGCCTTGGTATCCTTGCGGAAGGCGCATGAGATGGCGCCCGACAATCCCACCATCTCCTACCATCTGGCGGTGGCGCTGGAGGCGGCCGGCGAGCGGGCCCAGTCCCAGGCTCTGCTGCAGGTCCTGGTGAAGCGTGGCGGTTTCGGGGATCTGGAAGCCGCCAAAAGCCTGCTGGCCAGCAAGCTGAGAATGGCGGACCAAACCCAGAGGGACCGATAAAGTTGACAGTGGCTTAGGCGATTGATTTGTAAAGAGAACTTACAGAATCGAAGGAATGTTTGCGGCAGAAATTTTGTATGGAGCTTGTGTTCTCAACGTGTTAATGCCTGGGCACGTTTATTGCTTTTAAAACTTAAGCATAACTATGGGTAGCGTCTTATGAAGCGGTTTTGGGTAATTCTGGCGGCCTTTCTGGGCCTGGCGGCGACCGCCATGCCCGCCTCGGCCGATATGGTTTGGACGCTGAACAATGGCGGCAGCATCCTGTCGACACCAGGCAATTACGGGACCATCACGGCCACGCAATTGGGCGCCGGTACCGCGGTGGATCCCTATCATGTCCAGGTGAAGATCGATCTGGCGGCAGGTGAGCGGTTTGTGACCACCGGCTCTCATGACGGCATCATTTTCAATCTTGAAGGCAGCCCGACCCTTCAGTCCATCCTCGTCACCTCGGCCAATGCGAGCAAGTTCACGGTGCTGAATGCGCCGAGCTATGCGACGGGCAGCTATGACGACTCCCCGTTCGCCGGTCCCTTCGAGTACGCCATCTCCTGGAACGGCAATGGCGCCAGCAACGCGACCGAGTCGTCCATCACCTTTGACATCACGGCCGTCGGCGGTCTTGTGCTGACACCCACGCTGTTTTCTCCGTCGGGCACTTTCTATTTTGCGGTCGATATCGGGTCGGGTTGCTCAACGGGCGACAATGGCAAGACGAGTTGCGGCTTCACCGGCGCCGTGGCCGCCGGCGACCCGCCCACCAAGGTGCCGGAACCCGGCACCGTCACCATGTCCATCGCCGGTCTGATGGGCATGGCCGGCCTGGTGATGCTGCGCCGCCGCCGCAAGCTGGCCAGCGTCTAAGCAAGGCCGTATCCAAACAAAAACGCCGGCAGCGAAAGCTGCCGGCGTTTTGCTTTTTCATCGATGGGCGGCTTTTCAGCCGGCCGGCATCGCTGATTTCTTCCCCTTGATCGGCACGATGCTGGCGCCCGGCTTGGGCGGCGGCTCTTTCCAGGTCACTTCGATGGCAGGAATGCTTTCGGGCCTGATCTCGCCGCGGCGCAAATAGTAGAGCTTGAGCCGCTCCGCATTCATCAAATCGGCCAGAACATGGCGGCGGGCCCACAATTCCTCCACCTGCAGGCGGCGGACAATTTCGGGCGGCAGATCGTGCTCGGACATCTCGTCTGTCTCAAGCATGGGCATGGTCCTCATACAGGGCCATTCTGCATCAACCATGCCGTATTCGCCTGTCCGGTTTTGGCACGTCCATGCCTACTTCTCTGGTTAAAGTTCCACACTTGACCGATACTGCGCCAATATTGGAATTGGCCGGGAGGAGAAGGGATCCCATGCGCAAGATTGCTTATCCGCTCATCGCTGTGATGCTGACGCCGCTGGTCATGGGCCAGGCGGCCGTTCCACCAGGACAGCCATCAGGGCAGCCGCAAACCGGCAGCCGGGCTTTCATGACCGGGGCGCGACTGCTGGAACTGTGCAAGACCGAAAATCCCTATTGCACCGGATATGTGGCTGGTGTCGCCGATGCGCTGGCGCCCTTGTCGGAGCCCGGCGGGCCATTGCCGCCATCGTCGCTGGCCAGCTTCTGCCCGGGGCCGATGACGGTGAAACAGGCGATTCAAGCCGTCCAGAAATTCGCCCAGGCCAATCCCGAAGGCCTTGGCATCAACGCCGCCCAGTTTGCCGGTGACGCCTTGCACGAAGCCTATCCCTGCAAGCGGAAATAGGGCGGTTGCTGCATGATCCCCATTTCCATTCTCGACCTCACGCCGATCAAACAGGGCGGCAGCATCGCCCAGACCCTGGCCGAGACGCTGGAGTTGGCGCGGCACGCGGAAGCCTTGGGTTTTCACCGCTACTGGCTGGTGGAGCATCACAACACGCCCAGCGTGGCAGGCGCCGCCACCGCGGTGGTGATGGCCCATGTGGCGGCCGGCACCCGCAGCATCCGGGTGGGGGCAGGCGGCATCATGCTGCCCAACCATGCCCCCCTGATGGTGGCCGAGCAGTTCGGCACCCTGGCGGCCCTTCATCCCGGCCGCATCGATCTGGGTCTTGGCCGTGGCGTGCCTTGCGACCCGGCCACCCTGCAGGCCTTGCGGCGCGTGCCGGGCGATGCGGCGGAATTTCCTCGCGATGTGCAGGAGCTGTTGTTTTTCCTGCGCCCGGCAGCGCCGGGGCAGAAGGTCCGCGCCATACCGGGCGAGGGCGCTGGGGTGCCCGTCTGGATATTGGGCTCCAGCGCGGGCGGAGCGCAGCTTGCCGCCAGCCTGGGGCTGCCTTTCGCATATGCCTCGCATTTTGCGCCCGACCAGCTGGAGGTGGCGCTGGCCGCCTATCGCGGCCGCTTCGTTCCTTCACCCTATCTGCAAAAGCCGCATGTGATGCTGTCGCTGAATGTGGTGGCCGCAGAGACGGATGAGGAAGCGCGGCTGCATTTTTCCAGCGCGCAACAGGCGACCGATGCGGCCCTGCCGCCACCCATTGCCGATTATGAAAAAACGCTGGAGCCGCAACGTCTGGCATTGATCCGCAATGCCTTCCGCCATTCCGCAGTGGGCGGGCCCGAAACGGTCGCCAAAAGCCTGAAAGACTTTATCGCCCGCCACCGGCCGGACGAGGTCATCGTCACGGCGCAGATCTTCGATCACGCCGCGCGCATGAAGTCGTTAGAGATACTCAGCCGGGTGTCCTCCCCCGCGCGCGCGTAAGCGCGCTTGCATGGTGGGGTGAGGTCGGCGGCCAAGCCGACCGAACGCCGTAGCAGCACATCGTTGTTTGCTCGCATTCGCTCGCGGGGCGATGCGAAGGCCGGAGGGGTTAACGGCCTCGCGGCGGCGGGGGCGCCGTCGGTGTTATCATCGGCATCGGCGGCGGAGGGTTGATCGCAGCCTGGCCCGCCTGCATGTCGGCGAAGGGCGCCGGCTTGCCGTAAGGGTCATAGGTTACCGCGCCCACGGTCAGGGGCTTCACCGTCAGTGCCCCGCCCGGTTCATCGGCATAGGCTTGCTTGTTGGGATTTCCTTGCGGGCCCATGCAACCGCTTAAGGCCAGGGCCGCCAACAGGGCGCCGATTGGAAATTTCATGGCGTCATTCCATCCAGATGTCCGCAAGTGGGAACATCGCACGGAATATAGAGCAAATTGGGGCCAGATTAAACCGCTGCGCCGGAGGAATTTTGTGGCGTGGGCAGGAGAAAGGCGTAGCCCGTATCGGGGAATACGGGCAAGCCTTTCGACGAACCCACGACGCAAAAGGCCCCGGCCCTGCGGGTTGCGTTGCGGCGGGCCCCCGCGGTGTCGCCGCGCTCGACCGTATTGCCCGATACGCTCTTCGCGCGGCTCCTGGCGGATCGCCTCGCCGCAACGCAGTCGATTTAATCTGGCCCCAATTTGCTCTTGGTTCCGGCTACCCTTGCCGCGCCTCTGTGGCAGGGCTTTAATGGCCGCAAAACAACAGCAAGATTACCCCGGGGGGACCGATGAAACGCCTTGTTCTCAAGCCGATTCTGGCGCTGACATTGGCAGCACTGCCTGCCGCCGCACAAACGCAGGGGGCACCGACGGTGGCATCGGCCCAGGCGCCGGCCACGCCGCCGCCCTACAATGCTGGCGGGCTGCCGCGCACCCCCACTTACAATACGGTCGAGGGCCAACCGATCGACAGCCGCACCCCGGAAAAGAAAGCCGATACGCGGCAATTCCCGGAACAGACCCGCGCCCCTTATCATCACGCCAGTGATTTCACCGTCACCGTTCTGACCGACAAGCTGCATGCCGCCTGGGCCAGCGCGCTTCTGCCCAGCGGCAATCTGCTGGTGACCGAACGTTTGCCGGGGGCCTTCCGCATTGTCGGCAAGAACGGCGTGTCCGAACCGCTCAAGGGACTTGAAGGGCTGCATGTCACGATGCCCATGACCGGGCTTCTGGATGTGGTGCTGGATCCCGGCTTTGCGACCAACCACACGATTTTCTTCACCTACTTCGAATATGGCGACAAGATTGTCTACAACACCGCCGTCGCGCGCGCCGTGCTGGACGAAAGCGCAGGCGCGATCAAGGATGTGAAGGTTCTGCTCAAGACCTCACCTTTTGCGCCCAACGACCAGACCCTGGGAGCAGGCACCAAGAGCGGCGGGCGCATCGCTATCGGCGCCGACGGCTATCTCTATGTCACCATCGGCGACCGCGACAATGCCGGTTCGCACCCCTGGCCGGTGGCGCAATATCTCGACACCCATCTGGGCAAGGTCGTGCGCATCACCAAGGATGGAAAACCCGCGCCGGGCAATCCCTTCATCGGCAAGCCCGGCGCGTTGCCGGAAATCTGGGCCATCGGGTTTCGCAGTCCCGAAGGCCTGGCCTTCGCGCCCGACGGTGGGTTGTACGAAGTCGAGCACGGGCCACGCGGCGGCGATGAATTGAACCTGATCAAGAAGGGCGGCAATTACGGCTGGCCATACATCAGCCATGGCATCGATTATCGCGGCGATCCCATCGGCGACGGCGAGGTTGCCAAGCCCGGCATGGAACAGCCGGTCTATTTCTGGTCGCCTTCCACGGCACCGGGCGGCCTGACTTTCTACAAGGGCAATTCCAAGGCTTGGGCCGGCAGCGCCTTTGTCGGCATGCTGAATGGCCGGCTGCTGGATCGCGTCAAGCTGGTGAACGGCAAAGTGGTCGAGGAAGAAGCCCTGCTGACCGACATGAAGCAGCGCATCCGCGATGTGCGGATGGGCAGCGATGGCGCGCTGTATGTGATGACCGATAGCGGCGGCACAGCCATCACCGAAACCACCCCGGCGACGGGGCAGGTGCTCAAGCTGGTGCCGAAGAATTAGAGCGCGTGTTCTCTTCTCTCCTTGAGAGGCTTTGCGCAAATAGAGGGTACGCTGAATATTCTGGTTTCTGCCCAAAAAATCGGGCGGCCTCACACCAAGTAATGGCCGCTTCTGATTCAAGCGGACACGCATGGCTTAGACACATCTAATGGCGTCTAACGCGCCGGCTCCGTTTTGGTGCACGCCGCACAGGCGCTCGCCATGCGCGAATTCCACGATATGGACGCTGTAAAGGTCACCTTCTGGTTTATCGATCCACAGCGGGGTCTGGCCCAGAAAAGCGATTGCTTCAATATTGCCCAGCTTTTTGATGTCAGTCGGCAGAGCGCCGTCATTAGCCGCAATGGCCTTAGCATCTACCCGAGACGAAACCTCGCCTGCCGACAATTGCGTCATGAGGTTCCCCAGATATGTTGAGTCATTCCCAATGCTCGCAGGTGCAATTACCCGTGCTCCGATGGATGATACTGGCGCATCGTGCCTAATGCCGGACAGCTTGAAGGTGAAAGTGCCGGTAAAGCCGCCATCCTTGTACGTCGCATCAATCGCCATGCGCGCCATCATGCTGCCCCAGGCGATATGAACCTCGTTTCCATCCAGCGAGGCGGTGCCGCTTTTAGCGTAGCCGCCACTAAGGCAGTAAATGTCCCCATCCCGAGCAATACGACAATACAAGTCGCGCATAGGTCCAAATTTAGCAGGACCGCTGAAACCCACGCTGAACCCTGCTGGAACTGAAATCTTCCAAAGACCTTCGAGGCCGCGGATTCGTTCGACACTCACGGTTTCAGGTTGCGCCTGAGCAGCAGTAGCGATTAGCAAATATGCAAGTCCGACCAATTTACGCATAAGTTGGAGCTCCTTATCGCTCGCGTGCAACAGCTTTTAAGGCCGAAATCAATCTTTACTAACCGAGATCGCCTCGATGGCCGCTCTTGGCGTAAGCCGGATATCCCTTTGCCTGGTGCTGATTGAGAAATCTCTCCATGGCCGGCCTTGGCGAGTAGCGACAGCGTACGAACGCCATCCAGAGTCAGAAGTACCGCATCTGTCGCCCTGGATGGGCGGGTCAAGCCCGCCCATGGAGAGTATTTATAAATTGCGTTAGCCCGGCAGCCGGAAAGCGATGAACTCGCTCGAGAAGCCGCGTCCGCCGATGGCCAGCACGATGTACTGCTTGCCGCCCAGCATATAGGTCATGGGCGAGCCGGACTGTTCGGCGGGCAGGAACACCGTGCCTTTTTCTTCGCCGGTCTTCTTGTCATAGGCCCGAAGCCGCGCGCCCTTGCGTCCCGTCTCGTCGGTATAGGTCATGGGATCGCCGCAGATCACCAGCGACTTGGTGGCGAGGGGCGCGATCTTTCCGATCATGCCGGTGCGCGGAATTTTCACGCCCTTCAGCAAGGGATGATTGCGGATCGCATCCGGCGTCTCGCCATGGGCGACCTGCCAGGTCTGGGTGCCGCTCTCCAGATTGGTGGCGGTGATGCGGCCATAGGGCGGCTTGATGATGGGCAGGCCATCCACGGTCAGATCGCCGATGCGCATGCCCGGCGGCGAGGGCATGTTCTGATGCACATAATCGAACTCGCCCATCTTGTGATCGGGATTGGCGATGATGCCGCCAATGGTCAGCGGATTGGTCTGGGAATAGGTGTAGACGGTGTGTGTCTCCGGATCGTAGGAGCCGCCGGGCCAGTTGATGCCGCCGATATAGCCGGGCAGGTTGATGACGCCATAGGGACCGCCCTGCTTCTCCATGATGGGCGCGGTGTAGATTGGGCCCAGCTTGTAGTGGCTGGCGACTTCGATTGCTCTCTTGCGCAGCTCCGGCGTCCAGTCGATCAAATCGTCGATCGAGGTGCCCTGGCGGTCAAAAGCCGGCGGCTTGCTGGGAATGGGCTGGGTGGGCGAATACCACTCGCCGGGCACGTCGCCCTTGGGGACCTTCTTTTCGACGATGGGCCAGATCGGCTCGCCGGTCTCGCGGTTCAGCACATAGAGGAAGCTCTGCTTGGTGGGCTGGGCCAGCGCCTTCACGATTTTGCCGTTATGCGGGATGTCGCACAGGATGGCGGCGCAGCAGACGTCGTAATCCCAGAGTCCGTGATGGATCATCTGGTAATGCCATTTGCGCTTGCCGGTCAGAATGTCGACCGCAACAATGCTTTCGCTGAACAGATTGTTGCCGGGATGGTAGAAACCCATCTGGTCGCCGGTGGGCAGCTCGATGCCCAGATAAGCCAGGCCCAATTCCTCGTCGGCGGCAATCTGCGCCCAGTCGCCCGCATTGCCGGCGGCCTCCGCGCTGCCGGGCTTGAGCCAGGTGTCGTAGCCGAACTCGCCTTTCATCGGGATGTTGTGGAAGATCCAGAGCCGCTTGCCGGTCTTGACGTCAAAGCCGCGCACATAGCCTTTGGCGTTGCTCTTGATCTTGGGCGTGTTGCCGGCGGTGTGGGCGGCGCCGATGATCACCACGCCCTTGGCAATCGTAGGCGCGGAATGAAGCCCGATATCTGCAGTGTCGAGGTCTAGGTTCTGGTCGTCGTCCAGCTTCAGGTCGACAATGCCGCCCATGCCGAAATTGGGATCGGGCAGGCCGGTCTTGGCGTCCAGCGACACAAGCTGATAGCCGATGGTGACATAGAGGATGCGTTCCTGGTCGCCTTCGCTCCAATAGCCGACGCCGCGGCCCGACAATTGCCGCGGCGCGTTGCGGGCGCGCGGGCCTTCCTCCGGCGAACGATGAAACCAGAGCTGCTCACCGGTGGCCGCATCCAAACAGATCACGTCGCGGCGCGATCCGGCGGTGGCGAACAGCCGTCCCTTGATCACCAGGGGCGTGCATTGCAGGACGAATTCGGGGCGCGGACCCAGATTTTCGGTCTTGAACTGCCAGGCCACCTGAAGCTGGTTGAAGTTGGAGGCATTGATCTGGTCCAGCGGCTGATAGCGCCAATAGGCCAGGTTGCCGCCATAGCTGGGCCAGTCGGTATCTGCGGGCGCAGTAGAGGCGTTCTGGGCGCGCAAAGGGGCGGCGGCCAGGGCGAAGCCCACAGCCGTAGTGGTCAGCATCAAACGTCTGGTCAGCGCGCGCATGGCAAATCCTGGAGGGTTTCCGTGCATCCGCGAGCGCTTTTAAGAAAGCTGCCCTGGCGGAGGCGGGCCGACACTAGCCCAGGCGCCAGGCTTCACAAAGCCGGGTACCCCGCGTCCAGACGGCGCGGTGTCAGCGCTTCAGATCCGGCGGCAAAAACGGGGGCGGTGTGGCGATCGGAGCATAACCCACCGCAGGCGGCGGGGGCGGCGGCTGGCTCTTGCCCAGCGGCAGGGTCAGGACATTGCTCAGGCCCTGGACCGGATTGATCACCGGAAAGGGCACCGGCGGCGCGTCCTTGCATGTCTGGCCATAAGGGCAAAACGCCGTCTGCGCCGCGGCAGGAGCCGTTGCAGCAAGAACAACCATCAGTGCCAGTAGCGGTCTCATAAGGTTAAAACGTTTTCGCCCCAAGGCCGTTGCTTACCGTTCGGTGAAGTGGAACTGCGCCCCGGCGCGGATGCCTGCCGGCCAGCGCGACGTCACCGTCTTCAACCGCGTGTAGAAATGTACGCCTTCGGGCCCGTAAACGCCATGCGAGCCGAAAATCGAGGATTTCCAGCCGCCAAAACTGTGAAAACCCACCGGCACGGGGATCGGCACATTGATGCCCACCATGCCCACCTGGATGCGCTCGGCGAAGTCGCGCGCCGCATCGCCGTCGCGGGTGAAGAGCGCGGTGCCATTGGCGAAGGGGTTGGCGTTGATCAATCCGACCGCGTCTTCGTAAGTCCTGGCGCGCACCACTGACAGCACCGGCCCGAATATCTCGTCCTGATAGATGCGCATGGATGGCGTGACGCGGTCGAACAAGGTACCGCCCAGCCAGAAACCATTTTCATAGCCTTGCAGTTTCAGCCCACGACCATCCACCACCAGTTCGGCGCCTTCGGCGACACCGGAGTCGATATAAGAGGCGACTTTGTCGCGATGGGCGCCGGTCACCAGCGGGCCCATCTCGGCGCTCGCGTCCGTGGCCGGTCCGATCTTCAACGCCTGCACCCGCGGCTTCAGCTTGGCGACCAGCGCATTGGCGGTTTCCTCGCCCACCGGCACCGCCACCGACACCGCCATGCAGCGCTCGCCGGCCGAGCCATAGCCCGCGCCCATAAGGGCATCCGCCGCCTGGTCCAGATCGGCATCGGGCATCACCACCAGATGGTTCTTGGCGCCGCCCAACGCCTGCACGCGCTTTCCGGCTGCACAGCCGCGCGCATAGACATATTCCGCGATGGGGGTCGAACCGACAAAACTGACGGCGGCGATATCGCGGTGATCCAGGATGGCATCCACCGCGTCCTTGCCGCCATGCACGACATTCAGCACGCCTTCCGGCAGTCCCGCCTCGCGCCACAGATCATGCAGCAGGTTGGGTGCGGAAGGATCGCGCTCGGATGGCTTCAGGATGAAGGCGTTCCCGCAAGCCAGCGCCATGGGCATCATCCAGAGGGGCACCATGGCAGGAAAGTTGAACGGGGTGATGCCCGCCACCACCCCCAACGGTTGGCGCTCGTCATAGCAATCCACGCCGCCGGAAACATTTTTGCTGAAGGCGCCTTTCAGCAGATGCGGGATGCCGCAGGCGAATTCCACCACTTCCTGGCCACGCGCCACTTCGCCCAGCGCATCGGTATGGGTCTTGCCATGTTCGGCCGAGATGGCGCGGGCGATCTCATCCTTGCGGGCATCCATCAGCCTGCGCATCTCATACATCACCTTGGCGCGCTTGCCGGGCGTGGTGGCCGCCCAGGCGGGGAAGGCGGCTTTTGCCGCACGCACCGCGGCATCGATTTCCTCTTTGCCGCCAGACGCAACCTGCGCCGATTGTTCGCCGGTGGCGGGATTGAAGACCGGCGTGTGGCGATTTCCGCCAATCGCTTTGCCCGCGATGATGTGAGGGACGGTTCTCATGGGGTTACATCTTCTTTAGTGTTTACATCACCATCACGGTGAATGTGGAGTTCTGTGGGGAACCAATACGCGCGATGAGTGCATAGCATTCGCCTTGCACCTGCGAAACAAAAACTCCATCGGCTTTTCAAAAAACTGAAGTCTTCCCTGTCTAACCACGCCCCGTGTTTCGCAGTTGCGAGGGCGCAAGCTGCGAAATCACCGGCAGCAATAGTGCAACCAAACCCGCGGCATCTGCGCGGGATCGTATCCGTGCGTGTCTCGCGCGCGAGGGGAATGACATGAATATGCGTTTGACGAAAATCCTGATGGCGGGCGCAAGCCCTTTGATGGTGCTGGCGATGGCGGCACCGGCTTTGGCCCAATCGACCGGCACGACAGAAGTTGAACAGGTCACGGTCGCCGGCCAGCGCACGGCCAGCAACGGCCTGATGAATGCCGCCCCGATTTCCAAGGAACGCTCGACCATCACCAGTGATTTTCTCAACACCGCTCTGCCCGCCGGCCAGACGGTCTTCCAGGCCCTGAACTACATGCCTGGCGTCAATTTCACCAACAACGATCCCTATGGCAGTTCGGGCGGCGACATCCGCATCCATGGCCAGGACGGCAACCATATCTCGCTGACCCTGGACGGCATGCCGCTCAACGATACCGGCAACTATGCCGTCTACACCAACCAGATGATCGATCCGGAAGTGATCGACCGTGTCAGCGTCAATCAGGGTTCGACCGATGTGGACAGTCCCACCGCGGCGGCCACCGGCGGCGTCATCGCCATCAAGTCGGACGATCCGCATGACGTGTTCGGCGCCGAATTGGTTTTGTCGCGCGGCACCGACAATGACCAGCGCTATTTCGGCCGCATCGATTCCGGCGCCATCGGCCCGTGGGGCACCACCGGCTATCTGACCTATTCCTACCAGTCCAACGACAAGTTCAAGGGGCCGGGCTATGAGCGCAAGGTCGAGGTGAACTTCAAGGTCCGGCAGGACCTGGGCAATCTCGGCTGGATTGCGTTCGCAGGCCACTGGAACTCCAACCGCAACTATTCCTATTATGCCTTCGATTACGCTCCCAGCACCACCGGCTTCACCACCGCGCTGGCCAACCAGACGGACCTGATCAAGAATCCCAATGGCAGCGGTTATGTGCAGAACCCGCTTCCGGGCGCTATCCCCATCGGCATGGGCGGCACCAACACCAATTTCGACAGTGTGGGCTGGGACCGCGATTTCCGCCAGGATTGCCCGCGTGCCACGCCGACCACCGGCGTTGCCGACAACACACAGACTACCTGTTCCTTCTGGTGGCGGCCGCGCATCAATCCGTCTGACACCGGCAATCTGCGCTTCCAGTCGCTCTTCAACCTGACCGACCAGCTCACGCTCACGGCTGACGCCAATTTCCAATATGTCCAGGCAACCGGCGGCTCGACCTTCTTCACCTTCAAGGAAGGCAGCGGTCAGATGATCGGCGCCACCAGCATTGCCGGCGGCGGCACCACCACCGCCGCCTTCGGCTGCATTTCCGGCCGCGGCTGCGACCTGAATGGCGATGGCGATGTGCTGGACACGGTCGGCCTGTTCCAGCCCAGCCTGACCCAGACCCACCGCTATGGCAGCAACGTCTCGCTGATCTACAAGTTCGACGAGAACAACACCATCGATCTCGCCTATACGCTGGATTGGGGCGATCACCGCCAGACCGGCGTGGCCAGCTTTGTCGATCCCATCACCGGGCCCTACAAGCCGTTCGGCGGCATGCAGGATCCGGCGCATCTGGTGGAAACCGCCGACGGCGCCTCGCTGCGTTTCCGCGACCGCCGCTCCTACGCCATCATGAACCAGCTGGGTTTCGATTATGAGGGCAAGTATCTCGACGACACCCTGCGCGCCTCGCTGGGTTTCCGCCTGCCATTCCTGGAACGCGACCTGAACAACTACTGCTACATCCAGGCGGGTTCATCCACGGCCTATTGCACCACCGAAGCGCCCGTCAGGACCAACAGCGACGGCACGGTCGGCTTCGCCAGCAGCACCACACATTATGCGCCGCCGGGCAGCACGGAACGCGACTATAACCGCCTCCTGCCGCATCTGGGCCTGACCTACATGCCGTTCGGCGATCAGCACCAGTTCTTTGCGTCCTATACCCAGGAACTGGCCGCGCCGCGCACCGACAATCTGTACCAGAGCATCTGTACCCAGACAGACGCCAACAACAAATGCCTTGCCTTCAGCAACTTCACCAACACGCGGCCGGAAACCTCCACCACCTATCAGGGCGGCTACCGTTTCCTGACCAATGACCTGCAGTTGGCCGCGGTTCTGTGGAACACCCAGGTCAAGAACCGCATCGTCAGTTCCTTTGACCAGATCACCAATACCTATTTCGACCACAATGTGCCCGGCGTGAATTTCTGGGGCGTGGATCTGGAAGGAAATTATTTCTGGAATGACTTCAGCTTCTACGCCAATGCCAGCTACACCCGCGCCCGCATCACCACCGATATCCTGGCGGGCACCGGCGGCCTGGCGCCGACCCGGGACCGGCAGCTGTCGGAGACGCCGAAATTCCAGAGCGTCGGCCGCGTCACCTACCGGCTGTGGGATGCGCTCAATCTCGGCGCCAGCATCAAATATGTCAGCAAGCGGTACCAGAGCGAGGACAACAACGCCTTCGTGCCGGACTATTACACCGTCAATGCCGACGTCAATTACGACCTGGATGCGTTCGGCATGCCCGGTTCGTCGATCCGCTTCAATGCCGACAATCTGTTCAACAAGCACTATTTCGGCAGCGTGGGCACCCAGACCTGCTGGTTCCCCAGCGGCAGCCTGAATGGCTGCACCAGCTATCCCACGGCCTTTGAAGGCGCGCCGCAGACCTTCCAGGTCAGCCTGGTAGCGCGCTATTAATGGCAAGGGCTTCAGGCGGACGGCGCATGAAAGGACATTCAAGACCTCTCGTTGCCGTCCGCCTGGCGGTTTTCCTGTCATTGGCGGCGTCCCCGGCCTTCGGCTGGGGCGCCACGGGTCATCGCTATATCGGCGAGTTGGCCACGCGGAATTTTCCTGCGGAGATTCCCGCTTTCCTGCGGACCAAAGTGGCGGCTCTGCAGGTCGGCCTGCTGGCACAGGAGCCGGACATCTCCCGCAATGCCGGCCAGCCGCATGATGCCGACAGCGATCCGGGGCATTTCGTCGACGTCTCCGACGACGGCAGCATCCTCAGCGGACCGAAATTGTCAGCACTGCCCCCAACGCGGCGTGACTATGACACCGCGCTCCGGGTGGCGAATAGCGACGAATACAAGGCCGGTTTCCTGCCTTACAACATCATGGATGGCTGGCAGCAATTGGTGAAGGATTTCGCCCTGCTGCGCCGGGACATGGCGGCGCAAAAATACGCCCGCAAGTTCGCCATGACGGCGGCCCAGAAACAGTCTTATGCCCGCGCGCAAGCCGTGCGCCAGATGCTGGTCCTGCGCGATCTGGGGGTGTGGTCGCATTATGTCGGCGATGCCAGCCAGCCCATGCATGCCAGCGTGCATTACAATGGCTGGGGAGAGGGCCCCAATCCCGAAGGCTTTGTCGTCACGCCGGGTCTGCACGCCAAGTTCGAAGCCGAATTCGTGGACGTTCATGTCAGTGAACAGGACGTCGCCACTGCCTTGCGGTCCTATCGCGATTGCGGCTGCGCCATCCAGGAAAGGACACAGGCCTATCTCACCGCCACCCAGGCGCAGGTGATCCCGCTCTACCGGCTGGAAAAGGCCGGGGCCTTCGACGCCGCCACACCGGAGGCCAAGGCATTTGCGATAGCGCGAATCGCCGAGGGCGCCGCCATGCTGCGCGATCTGGTGACGGATGCCTGGCGCGCCTCGGGCGAGGCGGTGCTGGGCTACAAGACCAAATCCAGCATCACCGATCTCGAGGCAGGCCGCACCGATCCCCGCCGGCTCGACTGATTCGGCGTGGAAAACTGGACGTTTCGTCCGCCTTCATCTTGCGACGAGCATAGATTGTGGACAATCTGCCTGTGAAATAGGCAGGCCCCAACAAGCGGGTTTGCATAAAAATGGGGCAAGAGACCGTGATCAACGCCGCCGATACCGCCTGGATGCTGACGTCCACGGCGCTGGTCCTGCTGATGACCTTGCCCGCCCTGGCGCTGTTCTATGGCGGGCTGGTCCAGGCCAAGAACATCCTGTCGGTCCTGGTGCAATGCGCGGCGGTGGCCGCTTTGTGTTCGGTCCTGTGGTTCGCACTGGGCTATTCGCTGGCCTATAGCGGCGACGCCGACTGGCTGGGCGACGGCGCGGCCTTCTTCCTGGGCGGCATTGTGCGCGACGCCGTCCATCCCGGCACCCATATCCCCGAAAGCGTCTATGTGATGTTCCAGATGACCTTTGCGGTCATCACCCCGGCCCTGATCATCGGCGCCTATGTCGAGCGCATCCGCTTTGCCGCCGTGTTGCTGATTTCCGCGCTGTGGATGCTGATCGTCTATTCGCCCGTGGCGCATTGGGTGTGGGGCGGCGGCTGGCTGGCCAAGATGGGGGTGATGGATTTCGCCGGCGGCATTGTGGTGCATGTCACCGCCGGTGTCTCCGCTCTGGTGGTCGCCTGGATGATCCGGCCGCGCCATGAATTTCCCCACGGCATTCGCCCGCCGCATGCGCCCTGGATGGTGATGGTGGGCGCATCGCTCTTGTGGGTGGGATGGTTTGGATTCAACGCGGGCAGCGCTGTGTCTTCCGGCGCCGATGCCGGCATGGCGATGCTGGCGACCCATCTGTCGGCCGCCAGCGCCACCCTGACCTGGATGGCGATCGAATGGATCAAGTTCGGCAAGCCCAGCCTGGTGGGCGCCGTCACCGGCACCATCGCGGGCCTTGCCACCATCACCCCCGCTGCCGGCGTCGCCGGCCCCATGGGCGCGGTGCTGCTGGGCGCGGTTGCCAGTTGTGTCTGCTATCTGGCGGTCTGGACGGTGAAGCGCGTCATGGCGGTGGATGATGCGCTCGACGTTCTGGGTGTGCATGGCGTGGGCGGCGCGCTGGGCACCTTGTCGGTGCCTGTGGTGGTGCTGGTGGGTGCAGGCGGCGGCCATCTCAACCATGCGGGGATGGAACAGTTCACGGTCCAGGCCATTGGCGTGGTGTCGGTCGGGGTCTTTTCGGCGGTGGCGACCTTTGTCATCACCAAGGCCGCCGACCTGCTGGTGGGCCTGCGCGTGGACCGCGAGCACGAAACTCAGGGCCTGGATTTCGCCACCCATGGCGAAACCGGCTATCATATCAATCGTTAGGACGGTTTTTTAGAAGGATTGGCCGCATGAAACTCGTCGTCGCCATCGTCCAGCCGCACCGCCTCGACAGCGTGCGCCTCGCGCTCACCGAGATCGGCATCACCGGCATGACGGTGACGGAGGTGCGCGGCTATGGCCGCCAGAAGGGCCATACCGAAATCTATCGTGGCGCCGAATACACCATTTCCTTCCTGCCCAAGCTCAAGATCGAAGTGGCGCTGCCGGACGAACGGGTGGAAGACGCCATCACGGCCATCACCCGCGCCGCACGCACGGGACGGATCGGCGACGGCAAGATCTTTGTGCTGGATGTTGTGGCTGCGCGCCGGGTACGCACTGGCGAAACGGGCGAAGACGCTCTCTAGCGCGGGCCTTTGGCCTAGCTTTTCTTTGCGAGCAAAGCGAGCTTAGAAAAGCTGGCCCCGCTTCGAGCCCGCGATACGCGGGCGAGGGCGGTGCCCCACATCGCTCCTCGCTCCTGCTCAGGCCGCAAAATTCCTCGCGCTAAGGTTGCGCTTGGAAGCTTGGTATGGAATCCATGCGCCCCGTGAGCGACCCGCATAAATCAGTGCTGGAGTCTCTGGCCGCCAAAGGCCGGTTGCGTGCGTTGAGCCAGACGCGCGGACGGGATTTCACCTCCAACGACTATCTGGCGCTGGCGGAATCGGACCGCCTGCGCCAGGCCGCGACCGAAGCCCTGGCGCGCGGCGTGCCGCTGGGTGCGGGCGGCTCGCGGCTGTTGCGCGGCAATCATCCCGAGCATGAGGCGCTGGAGGAAGAGGCGGCCAGTTTCTTCGGTAGTGAGACCGCGCTGTATTTCCCCACCGGCTTTGCCGCCAATGCGGCCATCTCCGCCACCCTGCCGCGGCGCGAAGACCTGATCGTCTATGACTCGCTGATGCATGCCAGCTTCCGCGACGGGCTGGAGCCGGGGCGTATCCAGGCTATCGAAGCGCCGCACAATGACGTAGGCGCGATGGATGCCATCATCACAGGCTGGCGCGCTGCGGGTGGAAAGGGGCGGGCGTGGATCGCGGTCGAGACACTCTATTCCATGGACGGCGACCGCGCGCCCCTGGCCGAACTGGTGACGCTGGCCGCCAAGCATGATGCCATGCTGCTGCTGGACGAGGCGCACACCACCGGCGTCCATGGCGACCAGGGCAGGGGGCTAGGGGCGCAATATGAAGGCGCACCCAACATCATCTCGCTGCACACTTGCGGCAAAGGATTGGGCGCTGCGGGCGCGCTGGTCTGCATGCCCAAGCTTTATCGCGATTTTCTCGTCAATCGCGGCCGCGCCTTCATCTATTCCACCGCGCCTTCGCCTCTGATGGCGGCGGTGGTGCGCAGCAGCCTGAAGATTTCGGCGGGTGCGGAGCAGGAAAGGGCGCAACTGCGAAACCTGGTCCGCCATGCCGAAGAACGGATGCGCGGATTGGGGCTTCCTGTTTCAGGTTCACAGATCCAGCCTGTCATTCTGGGTGAAGACCGCCGTGCGGTGGCGGTGGCGGAAGCCTTGCAGGCGAAGGGCCATGACGTCCGCGCCATCCGTCCGCCCACGGTGCCGGAAGGAACGGCGCGGCTTCGGATCGCACTTACTTTGCATGTCACGCCGCAGGACCTGGATGCGTTGTTCGCCGATCTGGAAGCCGAGATGGCGCGTCCATGAGATTTGTCGTTTCCGGCACCGACACCGATGTCGGCAAGACGGTGTTCTGCGCCGGCCTCGCCGGCATGCTGGGCGCCCGTTACTGGAAACCGGTTCAGGCCGGAATTCCCGGCGACAGTGAAATCGTTGCCGGACTGGCCGGTGTGGAAATTGTACCGGAAGCCTATCGCCTCAAAATGCCCGCTTCACCGCATCAGGCCGCGGCAGACGAGGGGATCGTCATCGATCCGGATTCGCTGGTCCCGCCGGACGGACCGGTGGTGATCGAAGGTGCCGGCGGCTTGATGGTGCCTTTGACCCGCGCCACCCTGTTTCTGGATGTCTTTGCCCGCTGGCGGATTCCCCTGATCCTCTGTGCGCGAACCCGGCTCGGCACCATCAATCACACGCTGTTGTCCATGGAGGCGGTCCGGGCCCGCAACATCCCTCTGCATGGTGTCGCTTTCATCGGTGACGCCAATCCCGAAAGCGAAAACATCATCACCGAAATCGGCAAGGTGAAGCGCCTGGGCCGGTTGCCGATCATCGAACCGCTGACGGCCGCGCGCCTGAAGGCGGTATTTGCCGAAAACTTTTCAACCGGGGATTTTGCGTGAGTTCTCCCATCTGGCACCCCTTCACCCAGCATGCCCTGACGCCGGACGCGACTTTGGTGGCGCGCGGCGAAGGCGCCTGGCTCGACATCTCCCCCTCCGGCCTTCGCGGCGCAGGCGCTGCTACGGCGTTCGGCCAACAGGCCTCACCCCCCTATGCAAGCGCGCTGGCGCGCGCGCAGGGGGAGGCAAATCCGACGCGGCTGCTGGACGCCATCTCGTCCTGGTGGGTGATCACCCATGGCCACCGTCATCCCCGGATCGTCGAGGCCATCAAGCAACAGGCCGATCAACTGGATCAGGTGATCTTTGCCAACTTCACGCACCAGCCGGCGGAAGATGTGGCGCGTGCCTTGATCGAAATCGCGCCGCAGGGTCTTACCCGCGTTTTCTATTCCGACAGCGGCAGCACCTCGGTGGAAGTGGCGCTGAAGATGGCGCTGGGTTTCTGGAAGAATAACGGGAAAGATCGCACACGCATCATCGCGCTGGAGCACGCCTATCATGGCGATACTGTGGGCACCATGTCGGCGGGCGCACGCGGGGTGTACAACGCCGCCTATGCACCGCTCCTCTATGATGTCATCCGCTTGCCGTTTCCCGCCGCGGGCCGCGAACAGCAAACCCTGGATCAGTTGCGCCTTGCCGCGCAGGGTGCCGCCGCCCTGATCGTCGAACCCTTGATCCTGGGCGCGGGCGGCATGCTGATCTATTCGCCGGATGTCTTGCGCGACATGACCGCGATCTGCCGCGACAGCGGCACATTGCTGATCCTGGATGAAGTGATGACCGGCTTCGGCCGCACCGGTACGTTGTTCGCTTGCGAGCAGGCGGGTATTGCTCCCGACATTCTCTGCCTGGCCAAGGGACTGTCCGGGGGCAGCCTGCCTCTGGCGGCGACCTTGTGCCGGGAAGAAATTTTCGCTGCGCATTATTCCACCGACCGCAGCCGTACCTTCTTTCATTCCAGTTCCTTCACCGCCAACCCTATCGCCTGCGCCGCGGCCCGCGCCAATCTGGAGATCTGGCGTGATGAACCGGTGCGGGACCGTATCGCCGCGCTTGCGGCGCGGCAGGAAGAGCGTCTAACGCGCCTGCGGGGCGACAGGCGGTTCGAAAATGTCCGCCGGCTGGGCACCATCACAGCGCTGGACCTGAAAGTGCCCGACGCCGGCTATCTGGCCAATGTCGCGCCGGAATTGATGAAATTCTTCCATGCCAGCGGGGTCTTGCTGCGCCCCCTGGGCAATACCATTTATGTCATGCCACCCTATTGCGTGACTGCCCAAGACCTTGATCTGGTTTATGATGCAATCTTGGCGGCGGCCGGAAAATTTGCGTAACCGGACGGGCGCCGAGCGCGAATTGGCTGGCGTAAGCAGCTAGGAGAAGTCCATGCGCGTGAATCCGCTTTATCTGGCGATGGCCGTTTTGGTGGCGGTATCCGCCGCTCCCTTGCTGTCGTCCCATGTCGCCGCCGAGGACCTGAACAAGGAGATCCCCGCAGCCCTGTCCGATCCCGCCAACCCCGCCACGACCGAAGTCGCGGTGCTGGCCGGGGGCTGCTTCTGGGGCCAGCAGGGCGTGTTCGAACATGTCAAAGGTGTGACAAAGGTGGTGGCCGGTTATTCCGGCGGCGACAAGAAAACCGCCCATTACGACCTGGTCAGTGACGGAAACACCGGCCATGCCGAATCCGTTCAGATCACCTTCGATCCGCGGCAGGTGACATTCGGCCAGTTGCTGCGGGTTTATTTCTCGGTGGCGCATGATCCCACGGAAGTGAACCGCCAGGGGCCGGACGAGGGCACCCAGTATCGCACTGGGATTTTCGCTGCCAGCCCCGAGCAGGAAGCCACGGCGCGCGCCTATATCGCCCAGCTGGATGCGGAACACATCTTCGCCGCGCCCATTGCCACCAAGATCGAGCCGCTCAAGGGCTTTTATCCGGCCGAGGACTATCACCAGGACTATTGGGTCCGGAACCCCAACTCCGCCTATATCCGGATCAATGACCTGCCCAAGATCGCGGCCCTGAAGCGGGTCTGGCCGGATTTTTACCGTGAAAAGCCGGTCCTGCTGGCCGAGAATTAGGCCGCTCCTGCCGGTTAAATTTCCCGTCATTTGCCCTGCAACTCCGGGGGCTGGGCAAATGCCGCGGGCATGCGCCCTCTGGGGCGTTTCCTTTATCGCGCTGATCTGGTAGTTCGTGCCCGGCCCTTACCGCCAACCCGGTGGTTTTGCGGGCAAAACCGAAGAAATCAAAGCGAAACCAAACGATGAAAACTCAATTGATTGTGGGCGCTGCCGCGTTAGTGGTCGGCCTGCTCCTGGGCTGGATGGTGCGCGGGGTTGCCACCTACAATGTTCATCAGGCCTCCATCGCCACCTATGACGACTGGCGCGTGGCTTGCCCCGAAAGCTCCGCCGAGAACAAGGACGCGCATTGCGAAATGTCGTCCGACGTGGTGGAAAAATCGCAGGGCACGCCCAACACGGTCGGCCGCATCACCATCACCAATGACAAGGACAACAAGCCGATGATGGGCGTCGTGCTGCCCTATGGCGTGGCGCTGGAAGCGGGCATGGGCCTCAAGATCGGCAAGGATCCGGTCAAGGTCTATCAGTACCGCACCTGCAACGCGATCGGCTGCATCGTGACCACGCCGTTTGACGATGCGCTCTCGAAGTCCCTCAAGGGCACGGACGATGTGTCGGTGATGTTCGCCGGCCTGGATGGCAAGCCGGTTTCCGTGCCGATGTCGTTCAAGGGCTACGACAAGTCCATGTCCGAATGGAAAAGCGCGGACGCCAAGCGCAACAGCTGGTTCTGGAGACTGTGGTCGTGAATCTGAAGCCTGTTATTGCTTGTGCCGGCCTTCTACTGGCTTGCACAACGGCTTTTGCGCAGGAGGCGGGCGCCCCGCCCGGTCCCCCCGAGCGGAAAAACGTGGGTGACTGGGAAGTGCGCTGCTTCCCGGTGAGCAACGCCAATCCCTGCGACATGTTCCAGGAGATGGCCAACAAGGACACCAGGCGGCGCATCCTGTCCATCTCGCTGGCTTTCAACCCCAGCATGGACCGCCACCTGCTGCAGATCACCGTGCCGCTGGATATCTCGCTCCAGAAGGGCCTGACGATCCAGAGCGACAGCTACACGTCGCCGGTCTTGAAATATCGCATGTGCACCCGCGAGGGCTGCTTTGTGCAGATGGCGGCGGACAATGCGATGGTCGCCGCCCTGGCCAAATCCGGGCCCGAGGCCAAGCTCAATATCGTAGGCGACAACGGCAAGTCCTATGCGCTGCAATTTTCGCTCAAGGGCTTTGCGGCCGCCCATGACGACATGGTCGCCCAGGCCCGCGTCAAGGCCAAGCCGGCGGCGCAAACCGTCGACGCCGCCAAGCCTTAAGAGGTTTTAAGATGATGAAGTCCGTTCTGACGGGCGCCGCTTTGGGCGTCCTGCTTGTTTCCGGAGCCGCGATCGCGCAGCCGGCAGCTCCCGCTGCGCCCGGCGGTCCGGAAGTCAAGACCGTGGAAGACTGGTTCGTGCGCTGCTTCAAGATCGACAGCCCCAGCCCCTGCGACATGTACCAGGAGCTGGACAACCGGGAGACACGCCAGCGCATCCTGTCGCTCTCCGTCGCCTATGTGCCCAGCCTCGACCGCCATGCGCTCCAGATCACGGTGCCGTTGGAGATCGCCATTCAGAAGGGCCTGGTGCTTCAGACCGACAGCTACAAGTCGCCCGTTCTCAAATACCGCCGCTGCGACCGCAACGGCTGCTATGTCGAGCAGGCGGTGGACAATGCCCTGGTCGAGGGACTGGCCAAGTCCGGACCGGCCGGCAAGGTCAATATCGTGGCCGACAGCGGCAAGGCTTTCTCCTTGAACTTCTCGCTCAAGGGCTTTGCTGCCGCACATGACGACATGGTGGCCCAGGCCCGCGCCAAGGCGAAGGCCGTCGAGAAGCCGGCTGCGCCTGCCGCGACGCCGTAACGAGCAGAGTTTCGCAAGAATAGAAAAGGCCGGTCAAAACTGACCGGCCTTTTTCTTTATGCGGTGGCCGGTTTGAAGACCATGGCCACGCCGTTCATGCAGTACCGTAATCCTGTCGGCTTGGGGCCATCATCAAACACATGCCCCAGATGCCCGCCGCAGCGGCGGCAATGCACTTCGACGCGTTCCATGAAGAGCGAGTGATCCTTGGATGTCCCCACCGCATTGGGCAGGGGACGATAAAAGCTCGGCCAGCCGGTACCGCTGTCGAATTTGGTGTCCGAGGAATAGAGGTCCAGTCCGCAACCGGCACAAGCGAAGATGCCCTTGCGATGCTCGTTATTCAGGGGAGAGGTGAAGGGCGCCTCGGTATCCTGGTGGCGCAACACATTATAGGCGGCCGGCGACAGCAGCGTCTTCCACTCCACATCGCTTTTGGTCACTTCGAAGCCCAATGCGGGGCCTGTGCCCAGGAAAGCACTCCCCATCAAACCTGCCAGAAAATGCCGCCGCCGCATTTCAAGTCTCCCGATACGTTTATACGCCTTTTCAGTTCGCTGGATTGTTCAAAAAGTTACCCGGAACCGCGCCATGGTGGCTCCGTTATGGCTCCAGTACCAACCAACGGAGTTGAACATGGATAAGGACAGGATTGAAGGTTCCGCCAACCAGGCCAAAGGCGCCATCAAACAGGCGGCGGGCAAGGTGACCGGCGATGCCAAGCTGCAGGCGGAAGGCGCGGCCGACAAGGCCAAGGGCCAGGCGCAGAATGCCATCGGCGGCGTCAAGGACGCGCTGCGCGACGCCGCCAAACACTAGACACAAACTCGGACCCACCTCCCCTTTTGGCGCGAAGCGCCTTAAAGGGGAGGGTGAGGCCCGCAGCCAAGCGGGCCGAACGCAGCATCGCTTGCGATGCGTAGGGTGAGGTTGGCAGCCAAGCCAACCGAACGGGGTTCATCAAAAAATCGGCCCGGCCCCCTGTTGGGAGCCGGGCTTTTTCGTGGGATTGTTGCCCCGTAATCCTGCCTAAGGGCCGTCATGATCCGTTTTCTTACCTGGCTGCGCGGGATTTTTCTGTCGGTTCTCAATGGCCTGGCCAAGGCTGTGGCGCTGGTGGTCCTGCTTGTGGCGCTGCTCGTGGTCATCTCGCTGGCGCGCGGCGACGGGCTGCCGGGCAATATGGTGCTGGCGCTGGATTTGCGTGAACCGATCGACGACAGCGCCGCGGCCCCGACCAGTCTGCTCACGCCTCGCCGCGTCACGGTGATGGACGTGGTATTGGGACTGGATGCGGCCGGCCGCGATGCGCGCGTCAAGGGCGTGGTGATGCGGCTGGGCAATGGCGCGCTTTCCACCGCCGAGGCCCAGGAAATCGGCGCCGCCATTGGGCGCTTCCGCGCCAAGGGCAAGTTCGTCATCGCCCAGGCCACCGCCTTTTTCAGCGCCGGCCTGGGTGACTATCTTGCCGCCAGCGCCGCCAGCGAGATCTGGATGCAGCCCAAAAGTCCGTTCTCGCCCTCGGGCGCGGGCGGCGGCGAACTGTTCCTGCGCGGCACCTTCGACAAGATCCATGCCGAGCCCCAGATCGCCAAGCGCGCCGAATATAAAAGCGCGGCTGACATGTACATGGAAAAGGAGATGTCGCCCGCCGACCGCGAGCAGCTCACCGCGCTGATGAATTCGGTCTATGACACGGCGGTCGGCGAGATGGCCGCCAACCGCCATATTTCCCGCGCCGATGTCGTCGCGGCGCTGGAAGCGAGCCCGCAATTTGCCGAAGACGCGCGCACGAAAAAGCTGATCGACCGCATCGGCTATGACGATGAGGCGCGCGCCGCCGCCAACACACGCGCGGGCGCAGGCGCGAAATCCGTCAAGTTCACCGACTATGTGAAGGACGCCAGTCCCAAGCTGGTCAACGCCAATATCGCCATTGTCGAGGCGGCAGGCGAGATCCGCGACGGCACCGCCAAGACGTCGTGGCTCAATGCTTCGTCGGGAATTGCCAGCGATGATCTGTCGGCCGCGATCGGACAGGCGGCGCGCGACAAGAACATCAAGGCGATCGTGCTTCGCGTGGATTCGCCCGGCGGCTCGGTCACGGCTTCCGACCAGATCCTGCATGCGGTGAAGAAGGCGCAGACGGCAGGCAAGCCTGTCGTGGTCAGCATGGGCTCGGTCGCGGCCTCGGGCGGTTATTACATTTCGCTCAGCGCCAACAAGATCGTGGCCCAGCCGGGCACCATCACCGGTTCGATCGGGGTGCTGACCGGCAAGGTCAGCTTCGGCAAGACGCTGGAACTGATAGGCGCCAAGGCCGAAACCGTAGGCGTGGGGAAGAACACGCTGATGGATTCACCGCTCCAGCCCTTCACGCCCGATCAATGGGCCAATCTCAACCGCCAGGCCGATGTGATCTATGACGACTTCACGCAAAAGGTCGCGGTGGGCCGCAAGATTCCATTGGCCAAGGTGCGCGACGCCGCCAGGGGCCGGGTCTGGTCCGGGGCCGACGCCAAAGCCCGCGGTCTGGTGGATACGCTGGGCGGCTTCTGGACGGCGGCGCAGACGGCTGCCGGCCTGGCCTCTGTACCCGCCGACAACATGACCTTCAGCGTCTATCCTCGTCCCACCGGCCTTCTGGGGCGCCTGGGAGCGCTGTCGAATGGGCTGGAGGCCAGCCTGGGGGGCCTTGGGCGGATCGAATCGCTGCTCAATCTGCCGGCCCTGCAGGCGGTTTTGGGCCCGGTCAGCGGCCTTCCGGACGGTGGTCCAGGCAGTGCGATTCAACTAAAGGCGACACAACTGCCACGGCCGTGACACAAGAATCACAGGTTCCGCAACGAAACTGCTTGTTCGCCAAAAGTCTTGAACTATAATTTCCGGTGTGCGGGGGCACGAAGCTGGCTTGGGTGAACCATAACTGCGATTATGGTGCACTGCAGTTTCGGGGCGTTCCGAAACGACAAGACAGTTGGAGTTCCATCATTTCCCAATCCCAAAAAGGCTCTTCCAAGTCTGGCGAGGGCAAGCCGGTCGAAGATTTAAGCTTCGAGGGCGCGCTCAAGGAATTGGAAGCCATCGTATCCCGGCTCGAACAGGGCGAAGTGGATCTGGAAGATTCCATCGCTTTGTACGAACGCGGACAGACGCTCAAAATTCATTGCGAAAAAAAACTGAAATCCGCGGAAACGCGGCTGGAAAAGATCGTATTGGGCGCGGGCGGCCCAGAAATTGGCGAGAGGCTGGAGACGGCGTGAGCTTGCTTTGCCGTCTTAAAAAAGAGATTTATCGGTCATGAACATCCCCAATACCAAGACCCCCTTGCTGGACCAGGTCGACCTGCCGGAAGACCTGCGCAAGCTGGAAAAGCATCAGCTCCGCCAATTCGCCGATGAGCTGCGCACCGACCTGATCGACATCGTCTCGGTCACCGGGGGGCACTTCGGCGCCGGTCTTGGCGTGGTCGAACTGACCACCGCGCTCCATTACGTTTTCGACACACCCAAGGACCGGATCATCTGGGACGTCGGCCATCAGGCCTATCCCCACAAGATCGTCACCGGCCGCCGTGCCCGCATGCGCACCCTGCGCCAGGGCGGCGGACTGTCTGGTTTCACCAAGCGCAGCGAGAGCGAATATGATCCGTTCGGCGCCGCGCATTCCTCGACCTCGATTTCCGCCGGCGTCGGCATGGCGGTGGCACGCGACCTCAAGGGCGGCGACAACAATGTCATCGCGGTGATCGGCGACGGTTCGATGAGCGCGGGCATGGCCTATGAGGCCATGAACAATGCCGG
>Ga0310811_10001090_pt1 | contig 34788 bp, 33 predicted proteins | sample YCmetagenome_FD_207642 | JGI IMG/M metagenome (GOLD analysis project Ga0310811, IMG submission 207642) | Soil microbial communities from experimental microcosm in Duke University, North Carolina, United States - YC | ecosystem: Engineered > Artificial ecosystem > Soil microcosm > Unclassified ... | reverse complement strand
AAATCCGTCGGTCGCGACAGGCACGACCAGCGGGTCGCTGACCGTCACGTTCAACAGTGATGGCTCGCTCGCGAGCACCAATCCGAGTCCCGCGTCGATCTCCATCAGCGGATGGACCAGCGGCGCCGCCAACAGCACCATCGCGCTGAATCTCGGCACGGTCGGGGGAACCGACGGCTTGACGCAGTATGCGTCGGGGGATACGACGCCGGCGATCAGCGTCACCGGAATCAATTCGGACGGGTTGGCATTCGGTAAGCTCAGCTCGGTGAGCATCGGCAGCGACGGCTTGGTCGACGCCACCTATTCGAACGGCCAGACAATCGCGATCTACAAAATACCTGTCGCGACATTTGCTTCGCCTGACGGGTTGGCCGCGCAGAGCGACGGCCTCTACCAAGCCACGGTCGCATCGGGGAATCCGGTCGTTCAAGCATCTGGCAGCGGCGGCGCAGGAACGATCTACGGCGGCGAACTCGAATCCAGCGCGACCAATACGAACCAGGAATTCAGCACGATGATGACGGCACAGCAGGCTTATTCCGCCTCGGCGCAGGTCGTCACCGCGGTCGATAAAATGTTCGACACCCTCATGTCCGCCATGAGTCGATAATCATGGCGATTAACCGGCACGGAGCGGGCGATGACCAGATGTTGCGACGTGCGCGCCGCATCATCATGCGCGCGAGAGGCTGCGGGTCGGACGAAGCGGGGCGGCGCAACGGGCGCGTTATCGAGGCGGACCTGCGCCGCCTCATCGGCGATCTCGGTGCGCGCGCCCGCTACCTCGATCAGGCGATCGCCGCAGCGGCGCGCCGTGTCGAAGCAGTGAACGCATACAAGCGCTGCCATCGGCTCATTCGAAAATAACGCGAACGCCCATATTCAACGGAGTTTCCCATGAACGGCGCGATGAAGGTGCAGTCCGGGGCCGGCACGGTCGCAGATCTGCTTGTGCTCATCGATGAGATGATTGCCCTGACGGCCGAAGAGAACGCAATCCTCGCGAGGGGCCTGCCGGCGTCGCGTTCGATGAACCTGCGGCGCAAGATGGAATTGGCCGCTGCGTTCGAGCGCTGGGTTGGAGAGGTGTCGTCGCGCGGCACCGATCTTCTGAGCGGGGATGAAGTGCTGCGGCAGAGGGTTGCGGAGCGGCTGCAGGTGCTTCAGGTCAACATCGACGACAACGTCGTCAAGTTGCGGGCGGCCATCGAGGCCAGCCAGAGGCGCATCGACGCGGTGATGTCCGCTATTCGGGGACGCATTTCCGAATCCGCGCTTTACAACGCGAACGGGCGCACCGGACCCGCGGCCCGCGCCTATACGGCGAACATTCGCGCGTAAAGCGGCGAGCGTGGGGGGCTGAGTTGTCGATCAACAGCGCCGCGTACATCGCCATCAGCGGCATGCTGGCGACCCAGGTTCAGATCGAGGTCGCATCCGCGAACATCTCCAACGCGGATACCGTCGGCTATACCGAGAAGACCGCGGACCAGGTCTCCGTGGTCTCCGGTGGCGTGGGAGCCGGGACTGCGATCGCCGACATCAGCAGCACCATCGATAAAGCACTGCTCAGCTCGCTGATCGGCGCGAACTCGGACCTGGGGGCTGCCGATACGCAGAACAACTACCTCGATCAATTGCAGTCGCTCTTTGGCAGTGTGGGTGATTCCGATAGCTCCGGCACCTCTCTTGGCAATACGCTGGCGTCGCTCGAAACGGCCATCTCCAGTCTTGCCGAGACACCTGACAGTGCGTCTTTGCAGACGAACGTGGTTAGCGCCCTGAACGATGTGTTCTCGCAACTCAACGAAACGTCGGCCGGCATTCAAAATCTGCGCGGCAATGTCAACCAGGATATCTCGACCTCGATCGACGACGTGAACAAGCAGCTGGAGCTCATCGGCAGCTTGAACATTCAGATTCAGCAGGCGACCGCCGCTAACCAGCCGACCGGCGACCTCGAGGACCAGCGAAACACCGCCCTCGAGGACGTCGCGTCCAAGATGGATGTCAGCTACTTCACGACGTCGAGCGGCAGCCTGCAGGTCTATACCAGTTCCGGGCAGGCCCTGGTGGACTCGAGCGTCCACGAGTTGAGCTACACGCCGGCGGCCAACGTGACCGCGGCGACGACTTACAGCGCGACGCCGCCGAGCGGATTCAGCGGCATCATGCTCAATGGCATGGACATCACGTCTCAGATCAAGTCCGGCAGTCTCGGCAGTCTGATCACGCTGCGCGACACAACCCTTCCGGATGTGCAATCGCAGCTCGACCAGTTGGCCGACCAGCTCAAGGCCAGCGTAAATGCCGTTCACAACGAAGGCACGTCCATCCCGCCACCGGTCAGCCTGACGGGCAGCGCCGCGGTCTCCGCGACCACGCCGTTGTCGGGTTCGGGCACGGTCCGGATCGCGGTGGCGGACCAAAGCGGCAAGCTCGTGTCCTATCAGGATCTTGATCTGTCGAACTACGCGACCGTCGGCGACCTGGTGTCCGCCATCAATGGCATTTCGGGCGTTTCGGCGTCGATCGATTCAAGCGGGCACGTCGTTATCGCCAGCACCGATACGAGCGACGGCATTGCCATCAACGAGATGTCGAGCTCTGTCGGATCGAGCGGCCAGGGCCTGTCCGATTGGCTCGGACTGAACGACCTGGTGATCGGGACGGGAGCGTCCGATATGGCCGTCCGCGGCGATATTCTCAGCAATCCGAGCCTGCTCGCCACGGCGACGCTCGATTCGTCCGCATCACCTGCCACGGGAAGCCAGGCGATCACGGCCGGCTCCGCCACCGTCGCCAACGATCTCTACAACGCCTTGACCGGATCGACGACGTTTCCCGCTGTCGGCGGTCTTGGGGCGACGTCGGATTCCTTTGCCGACTATGCTGCGGACATCGTCGGCGGCGTGGCGGAACAGGCCTCGCAAGCGTCGACCGATTACACGAACAAGCAGACCGCACAGTCATATTTTTCCGACACGATGTCGTCGGAGTCTGGCGTCAATCTTGACCAGGAGACGGCGCGCCTGAGTTCGCTGCAAAATGAATACACCGCCTCGGCCGAGTTGCTTCAGGTGCTCAATCAAATGTTCTCGTCGCTGATGACGGCCGTCCAGACGGCGGTCGCGTGAGGCCTGTGCCATGATCTCCCGCGTTGCAACCTTCTCTATTACCGAACAGATGATCGATGCGGCGATGCGCACGCAGAGCACGATGGCCACGGCGCAGATCCAGGAGGCATCCGGAGATATCTCCTCGGATTACGGCGGACTTGGCGCGACGTCGCAGCAGGTCATCGATCTGCAGATTTCGGTGTCGCGGTCGCAGTCCTACATCGACGCGGCAAACAGCGCCGACAACAAGGTTCAGGCGATGTACTCGACCCTCGGGTCGGTGACCGATCTCTATACGCAATTGCGCTCGGTGCTCGCCGGCGCCACGGACAGCGCGTCCACCGATCCGACCAGCGTCAGCCAGTCGGCGCAGCAGATGCTGCAAGAGCTCACCTCGCTCCTGAACACGCAGTATGCGGGCCAGTATGTCTTTGGCGGGTCGAGCACGGACACTGCGCCCGTCGATACGTCGAGCACGGCCTATCCGCCGGCGACCTCGCCGTCTTCACCCAGCACCAGCTATTATCAAGGCGACGACGCGGTCGCATCGGTGCGTGTGTCGGACACCGAGACGGTGTCTTATGGAGTTACGGCCGACGATCCCGCCTTCGAGCAAGGCCTGCGTGCGCTCAACTTGGTCGCCAATAATGAACCTTTGTCGACAGCGACATTGAACGAAGCGATGGGGCTGGTGACGAGCGCGCTCGATGCGGCCACCGCCGTCCAGACGAAGCTTGGGACGGCGTCAGCGACGCTCGAGAACGCGAGCGCGTCGCAGACCGATCTCCAGAACTATGCAAAAACCCAGGGCGGCAATCTGACCAGCGTGGATGTTGCCGCGGTGACGGCCCAACTGTCGGCCTATCAGGCGCAACTCACGGCGTCCTATGCGGCCATATCGAAGGTGCAAAGCCTCAATCTGGCGAGCTATTTGCACTAGCCTGCCCGCGGCTACTTGCTTCGCAAGGTGACGGCCGTCGACGTTGGCGCGGGAACCGGCCGCGCCAGCGCTGTAAGAAAGGTCTCGACGAGGCGCCCCATTGCCAATGAGGGCTGCCTGCCGGTCAGCCATCCACGCGCAACGGCATTTGCAGGAAGCCGAACAGCACGTGATAGAAGCGGCGGAAATTCAGGCCGAACTGAGCGATGTGCGCCGAGCCAGGCAAGACGGTGAATTGCTTGTCGGGATTGGCGACCTTCTCAAAGAAGGCCAAGATGTCGTGGATCGTGGCGATACCATCGTGTTCGCCGCGGATGATCTGGACCGGGCAGGTCATCTTCTCGGGGTCGACCAGCGGCAGATGCGCGCACATGTCGAGGTAGGTGCCCGTCGGCATCGTATTGCCGAGCTTGAGCTCCTCGGCGGCGACCGCATCGGCGACGATCATTTCCGAGGTGCCGGGCTTATCGCGGGTGAAGATGCTGTGCATGAATGAGTCGTCGATCGGGCGGACGTGGCTCGACCGCCATTTGTCGAGCTGCTCGCGGCGCTTGATCAGGGTCGGCGCCCCTTCGCCAGTCCACACGAAGGCGTCGAGGACGAGCTTGTCGACATGTTTCGGCCGCAGCTGCGCGTAGAGCGCCGCGCGCAACGCACCGCCGGATTGGCCATAGACATGCATCTTGTCGCGGCCGGTCTCGCGAATGATGATCTCCAAGGCCTTGTCGATGTCGTCGACGGCCATCGCGACGTTAGAATTCCTGTTGGAGCGTGACGAGCGGCCATAGCCTTCATGATCCATGGTCCACACATCGAAGCCTGCGTGGGCGCATTGATCCATCATCGAATAATCGGAACCGCGGCCGGGCACCTGAATGTCATAGCCAGGCCGGCAACTCACCGAAGAACCATGGACCAGGAACAGGATCGGCTTGCCGACCGGCGAATTCACATACTTGCGATAAACATAGAGGTCGATCTCACCCTTCTTGGTCCAATATTCTTTGGCGGTGGCTTGCGAGAGCATCAATGAAATCTCCGATGACGAAAACGGACCGATAGCGGGGTCAGGGGATCAGGCCGGCGGGCAGGGAATAGCAGTAATCGGCCAACTCATTCCCGCGTGTGAACCAGACTCGGTCGACAAGCTTGTGATTGAGGATGTGGCGGAAGGCGTTGCGCAGTGCGCGGATGCGATATGGCTGGCCGCAGATGTAAGGGTGCAGCGAGAGGCAGTAGACGAGGGGCCGCTCCTCCGACCGCTCGAGCATTTCGTCGAATTGATCAGTGATCATATCGGCGAATTCACGGCCGCTATGCTGGCGAAACACGAGCGCGCCAGCGTCATTAAGTTCGGCGGGGTAGGGTATCGAGAGGATTTTACCGGCGCGGGTGTCGAGCCAGATAGGCTGATCGTCGCAGGGCCAGTCGAGCACGTAGGTATAGCCGGCCTCTTTCAGAAGATCCAAGGTCGTGGCGTTCTCCGAGGCCGCCGCGCCAAGCCAGCCTTTTGGGGCGACGCCTTCGTTGCGCCGGATCGCTTCGGTCGAATCCTCGATGAGCCGCTTCTCATCGAGCTCCCACAAACCTTTCTGCCGCTCGGCGTTGGTCCGCCCATGTCCGATGATGTCGTCGCCGCGTCCGCGAATGCGGTCGAACAATTGCGGGTGGAAGTCGTAGAGCAGGCTATTGACGAGGTGCGAAGCCGGCAGCTTGAATTCGTCGTAGAGGTCCATGAGGTTCCAGAAGCCGACGCGGTTGCCGTAGTCACGCCAGGCAAAATTGCGTTGGTTCTGCGGCTCGCCCAGCTTGGCGGGGTCGTTGCCGATGCCGGTGTTGAAGGCGTAGAGCTCGACATTGGTACCGATCCAGAACGCCAAGCGCTTGCCGTCCGGCCACGAGTAGTCGGGCCGTTCTGGAATCGGGGAATAGCCGTAGCGCTTTTGTTGCGGGATCATTGATGTGGTCCTGTGTCAGGCTTAGCAGGCACCGGGATGCGATCTCGTCATGCGCGCCGAGCGGCGGCACATTAAGAGTCGGGGTGAAGTCGAGGCAAGATGGACGTTATTGCGCATGGATTGGAGGTTCTTACGCGTCCACGCGCGGTCAGCGGCAATCGGCGCGGAATCGCGACGGATTGACGCCAGTAAGTTGTTTGAACCGTCGCGTGAAATACGCGAAATCGGAAAAGCCGGCCATTTCGGCGATGCGCGCGATGGGCAGCGAGGAATGAAGCATCAGTTCTTTGGCGCGATCGAGCCTGCGTTCGGTCAGAAGTTCGAGGAAGGTCTTGCCCGTTTCCTTCTTCACGAGATGTGCGAGATAAGTCGGCGTAAGGCCGACGGCTTCCGCGGCATCGGTGAGAGAGACGTGCTTGTCGAAATTCGCGCGCAGGAAATGTCCGAGCCGCGATAGTGTCTCGCGGCGAGCCGCGGTGGAGACGCGCTGCTCGGCCAAGTTCCATAGCGCAGGACCGAAGCGCCGGCAGACGAGGCCGACGCATTGATGCAGGTAAGCCCGGCAGAGGACGATCGAGCCGGGACCGCGCTCAGCGCTTTCCTTGCTCATCGCGCGGCACAGGCCAGCGATCGTGTCGAGTTCGTCACCTTCGAATGTGTAGTCAAGATACTCTTGGTACTTGAAGGGAGCGAGCTCCGGCGCCTGCTCGATCGAAACATCCTCGAGATCGAGTGGATTCACATCCAGCCCGGGGACCAGGAAGGCTTGCGTCGCGTTGATCAGGTAATATTCCGAGCCCGCAACCGTCGGTATGAAATGCAGCTTGTACGGTGGGATGAAGCACAGGGTGCCGGGGGTTACGGGGCGCGTCGCGGCGCCAATGTAATGCGTTGTTGCGCCGCGGAGCTGCACGTGGATCTGAAAGTATTCATGCCGGTGCGGATGCAGGTTCGGGAGGGCATTGTCCTGATTGCGGACACTGAAGTCACCATGGGTGGCTCGTTCCGACATCGTGTAGTTCACGATTTCAGATGCAAGCCATGATGCGGCAGTGGCGCCGGCAGCCGCCGCCTCCGGCGCGGAGTTAAGCTCGGGCCCTTCCTCGCACGTTGTTGGCCGCAACTTCTTCGCCATCATGCATGTCCAAAGAAGCGGGCGGCGCGCTTTCTCACCCAGTTTTGCCGATGATCTCTACCGTCTTCATCATCCGCGCACTGTCTTTAGCAATATACGCCGCAAATTCGGGCGCGTCCAAGTAGGCTGGTGGCGAGCCCGCCTTGGTGTAGATCGCGACGACCTCTGGATCGGTCATGACCTTGCCCATGGCATCACGCAGCCGCTTCATTACAGGTTCTGGGACCCCCTTGGGGACGAAGAGTCCGACCCAGGCGTAGAAGATGACGTCATTGTACCCCAGTTCCTTGAACGTCGGCGCATCGGGGAAGGACGGGTGACGATCGGCGCCGAATGTTGCCAGGACGCGCAGCTGCCCGCTGTCAGTATAAGCCTTCAATGGGCCCGCACCGAGGGCGGTGACGGCGACGTCGCCGGTCATGAGCCCAGTCAGCGCCGGCGCACCGCCGCGATAGGGCACGTGCATCAGTTTGATCCCCGCCGCTTCGGCAAACATCTCCATGCAGATGTGAACGCCGCCGAGCACGCCGCTGCTTGCATATGCGACTTGGCCTGGCCGCTTCTTGGCGTCGTCGACAAGATCCTTCACCGACTTGTAAGGCGAGTTCGCAGGGACCGCCAACAAGTTCGGGTCGGCGAGAACGCGCGCGACCGGTGCAAAGTCCGACATCTCGTAGGGTGGCTTGCGCCCCGCCAGTCGTTCCGCTTCCGGCAACACGACCGCCGCCGATAACGCCATGAGCATGGTGTAGCCATCGGGCTTGTTCCGCAGAACAAAGTTGGCACCGATGGCGCCGCCGGCGCCTGTGCGGTTCTCGACGATGACCGTCTGTCCGAGCACCTTCTGCAATGCGAGAGCGGCCGGCCTTGCCGCGATATCCGCCTGACCGCCCGGTGCCACGCCGACCACCATCGTGATGGTCTGTGAGGGCCACTCACTATCGGCGTAGGCGCTTTCGAATCCCAGTGAAGCTAGTGGCATGCCCGCCGTGAGATGCAAAAACGTCCGCCGATCCATGTCACCCGTTCCTCGATTGCCTGGGCATCTGCCCTACGTTCACCGATGGCGAAGCTTACGGCGACGAAAAGAACGTGTCAGGCTGAGGTTCTTGCGACTTGATTGGACAAAATTAAGCTCGGGTGACGACCAGCCCACACGGTCGCACGAGGCCAATCAGGGTGCTCATATTTTGCGCGGAGCGACCGTAAAAACTGCGGAGGAAATAAGCGTAGCCGGGGCGGCTACGCCCCCAGGGGCGTCCCAAACCCGTAAAGCTTTGCGGGATTGTCGACGAGGACTCGCTGTTGGGTGCGTTCGTCGGGAAACCACAGTGGAATGAGGTCGGCCAGATCGCCGTCATTCGGCATTGGCACGGTGCAGATCGGATGCGGCCAGTTGCTGCCCCAAAGTATCCGATCCGGTCGCGCGGCGACGACCTGCTCGATCATCGGAAGCATGTCGCGATGCGGATAAGGCTGCGACGACAGGCGGTACAGGCTCGCGAGCTTCACCCAGCAGCGATCGGTGTCGAGCAGGCGCATCAGCGTTGCAAAAGCTGGCGAGTCGACGCCCTCCTCGCCGCTGATGCGGGCCAGGTGATCGAGTACGAAGGGGCTGCGGACCTCCTTCAGCATCGGCTCGACATCGACAAGCTCGGACGACCGATTGAAGTGCAGCACCAGGTGCCAGCCGAGATCGAGCGTTTCCTCCGACAGCTTGCGCAGATGCGCGAAGCTCGCGCCGCCACTGACGACGGTCGACATGCGGCAACCGCGCATGCCGCGGCGGTGCATGTCTTCGAGCGTCGCCGGCGGCAGTCCCGATGGGATCACGGCGACGCCGCGGAGCGTCTCCGGCCTCCGGTCGAGCGCGGCCAGAGTCACGCTGTTGTCGGTGCCATGCGCCCCGCCATGCACGATCACTACGCGGTCGATGCCGATCGCCGCATGCATCTTTTCGAGATCGTCGAGGGTGCAATCTTCCGGCGTGTAGCTGCGCGCCGGGCTGAACGGATAGATCGCCGATGGGCCGAAGACGTGGACGTGACAATCGCAGGCGCCCCGCGGCATCGCGAAAGCCGGACGGCGTGTGTTGCGGTCTGGGCCGGGGCAAGGATGCATGGGCCGGCTGGGTTCGGATGTCATGGCGTCCCCATCCGTCTGAGCGTGAAAGAAGAAAGTCCGGGCAATGTCCTAGCGGTCTCCGGACCGGCCGGGTTTGACCTGCTAGGCAAAATCGGTCAATGGTAAAATCGATGGAATAAGAAAAATCGATTTTGTGGAGGATCGATGCTCAGCCGTCTCGCCGCCATCGTGTTCGCCGCCGTTGGCCTTCTGACGCTGGCCACGCCTGGTCCTGCGCAGGCATTTCCGGATCGGCCCGTCAGAATTGTGGTCCCGTTCCCCGCCGGCGGATCGAACGACGTCATTGCGCGGCTGATGGCGCAGAAGCTGGGCGAGGTCTGGGGCAAATCGGTCATCGTCGAGAATAGGGCGGGGGCGGGCGGCAATGTCGGCTCGGAATATGTCGCACGGTCATCCCCCGACGGTTACACCCTGCTGCTGACCGCGCCGGGCCCCCTCGTCGTCAATCAGACGCTGTACAGCCACCTGTCGTTCGATCCGTTGAAGGATCTCGCGCCGGTCGCGTTGGTCGCTTCGGTGCCGATCGTGCTGATGGTGCATCCCTCGGTGAAGGCCAACACCGTTCAGGAATTGATCGCGCTCGCCAAAGCCGAGCCCGGCAAGTTGAATTTTGGCTCCTCCGGCAACGGCTCCACCAATCATCTCGCCGGTGAGCTGTTCAAGAGCCTCGCCGGTATCGACATCGTCCACGTTCCTTACCGCGGCGCGGCGCCGGCCATGAACGATCTCATCGCCGGACATATTCCGATGATGTTCGACAACATGCCGGCGGTGCGGCCACAGGTCGAAGCGGGTGCAGTCCGCGCGCTCGCCGTCGCCGGCGCGAAACGTTCGCCGGTGTTCCCGAACGTTCCGACCATGATGGAAGCCGGTGTGAAGGGTTTTGAGGCGACCGCCTGGTTCGGCCTGGTCGCGCCGGCCAAGACACCGCCCGACGTGCTCAAGATTCTCGATGACGCAAGCGCCAAGGTTCTGGCCGATCCGGACACGGCGCAGAAGTTCGCCGCTCTCGGTGCCGACCCGGGTACGGAAGTCGGCGACCGCTTCGGCGCTTTCCTCAAGGCGGAAGCCGCCAAGTGGGGCAAGGTGGTCAAGATGGCGGGCGCGAAGGTCGATTGAACGCGAACGGTTCAACGGCGGCAGCCGCGTGACGCAACAGGCAACAGCCCGATGACAGACGCAACGAAGGACGACCGAACGCTCTCCGCCGCCCTGACCGGCCATCTGCGTCAGGCCATCGTCGGCGGCCGCTTCCAGCCTGGCGAGCGGTTGCGGCTCGACGAGCTCCGCGCCGAATTCGGTGTCAGTCTCAGCCCGCTGCGCGAAGCCTTGATGAGCCTGAGCGCCGAACGCCTCGTCGATGCCGAGGCGCAACGCGGGTTTCGCGTGCCGCCCGTATCGGAGGCTGCGCTCAAGGAGATCACGACGCTGCGCATGGACTTCGAATCCATGGCGCTGCGCGCGGCCATTTCGCAGGGCGATCTCGGCTGGGAGAGCGCGGTCGCCGGCGCTCTGCATCGCCTGCTCCGCACCGGCCGCGCGTCGTCGGGAGAGGGGCTGCAGGAATGGGAGAGCGCGCACCGCGCATTCCACATGGCGGTGCTCTCGGCGTGCGCGATGCCGCTGTTGTTGAATTTCTGCTCCGTCCTGCACGATCACAGCGACCGCTATCGCCGCATGTTTCTCAAGACGCATGCAGGCGACCGCGATGTGCCGGGTGAACACGCGCGCATTGCCGAATTGGCGATGTCGCGCAATCCGGACGAGGCTTGCGCGCTGTTGCGCCAGCACATCGGGCGCACCGGAGAGAATGTGCGCCTCGCACTTACCGCCATGCCATCCCAGCCGGCCGTAAAGCCGCGCCGGCTCGCGCCGGCCCAGGCCGGCGCCCGCCAGTCCTCCTAAACCAACAACCGGACGAGTACGACATGACAGAGCGCCAGCGCACGCTTGCGGAATTCGAGCAACGCTACCAGGACATGCTTGGCTTCACGCCGCCCAAGATCGCCAAGCGTCTCAAGCTCGGCATGAATGTCGATCCGGCTCTGCTCGGCGCGCTCGAGGATTGGCGCATCGCCGCGCTGACGCCCGACGCGCTCGACCAGAAAAGCGTTCAGCTCATCTGCTTCGCGATCCTGCTGGCGCAGACGTCGGAAGCCGCGGCCAATCACGCGCGCGCGGCCGTGAAGGCCGGCGCCACCTGCGAGGAATTGCACGCCGTGGCCGGTCTGGCTGCGCTGTTCCGTGGTCTCGCGGCGTTCAACCTCGCCGGCGAAATCATTAGCGGATTGTTTCCAGACAAGGCGTGAGCCAAAAGAACAGAGACACAGAGGGAGAAGGAAATGCTCAAGACATTCAAGCAAATCGGCCAGGGGCTTGCCCTGGCCGTGGTCCTTGCCGGGGCCGCGCATGCTGCCGATTTTCCCGATCGCCCCATTCGCATCGTCGTCGGTTTTGGCGCGGGCGGTGCGAGCGACGTCGCGGCGCGCATCATCGCCAACGCGATGTCGCATGACCTCGGCCAGCAGGTCGTCATCGATAACCGGCCCGGCGCCAGCACCTCGATCGCCGGCGACATCGTCGCGAAATCGGAGCCCGACGGTTACACGCTCTTTCAAGCGGGCAACGCCAATGCGGTGAACGCGATCACGCCGCCGAAGCCGCCCTTTGACGTGCTGACCGCCTTTGCGCCGGTTGGCGTCGCCATCACGTCGCCGAGCGTGCTGGTGGCGCACCCGTCGGCCAGCATCAAATCGGTGAAAGAGCTGATCGCCAAGGCCAAGGCGCACCCTGGCGAGATCATGTACGCATCGTCCGGCGTCGCCGCGATTTCGCACATCGCGGGCGAGATGATGGCTCATGACGAGAGCATCAAGCTCACGCACGTGCCTTACAAGGGCAGCTCGCAGGCCATGACCGATCTCCTGGCCGGCCGCGTGCAGATCATGTTCGCGCCGATTTCCACGGCGCTCCCGTTCATCAAGGACGGTAAGCTTGTTGCGCTCGCGATTACATCGGAGCAGCGCGACAAGGATCTGCCGGATACGCCGACGCTCGAGCAGGCCGGCGTCAAGAGCATGGATCTGGCGATCTGGTCCGGATTCGTCGCCCCGAAGGGCACCCCCGCTGATCGCATCGGTAAGCTCTACGATGCGTTGCAGAGCGCGCTGAAGAGCGACGACGTCGCCAAGCAACTCGCCGTGCACGGCATCAAGCCGGTGATCGGCGCCGGGGCTGACGCTTTCTCGAAGCATATGAAGGGCGATATCGACAAGCTTCAGCAGCTCGCCGCGAGCGGCGTGAAGCTCGGGGGCGGTGAATAAGTTAGTCGCGGCTCGGCCGCATGTGACACGAAGAGGGAATCGATGCAGACGTTGAAGGCGCTGTTCCAGGGCGATGAACTGGTCGTCGCACCCGTGGCGCTCAATCCGGTGATGGCGAGGCTCGCCGAAGATGCCGGCTTTCAGGCGATCTATCTCAGTGGGGGCTCGCTGGGCTGGCTCAAATGCGTGACGGAGGCCAACCTCAGCCTGACCGACATGGTCGATGTTGCGGTCGACATCCGCGGCGCGACCAAGATTCCAATCGTCCTCGACGCCGGCGGCGGCTGGGGCGAGCCGGTGCACATCCATCGGACGATCGCCATGACCGAGGTGGCGGGATTCGCTGCGATCGAGCTCGAGGATCAATATCTGCCGCGGCGGGTGCAGCACCATATTGGCGAAGAGAATCTGATTCCGGCGGAGTCGATGGTCGACAAGATCAAGGAAGCCGTCGCCGCGCGCACCGATCCGAACCTGGTCATCATCGGGCGGACCAATGCGCGGCGTCTGCATGGGCTCGATGAAGCGTTGCGCCGGGGTGAAATGTATCACCGCGCCGGCGCCGACATGCTCTTCATCCACTCGCGCGATCCGGAAGAACTTCGTCGCATCGCCGAACGTCTGCCGGCGCCGCTGATGATGTTCGCACCGCAGGACGGCTTTACCACGTTCGGTATCACGCCGGCCGAGTTGGCCAAGCTCGGCTATCGTCTCGCGGCGTCATCCGGCACGGCTTTCGCCGCGATGTACAAGGCGGTGCGCCAGTCGTACGAAGCCTTGGCGCGCGGCGAAGTCGATCCGTTCCTTGGCAAAGGCGGCGCGGTCGCGGAAATGAAGCGCGCGCATGAGACGACCCGTCTCTCGCGGCTTCTTGAAATCGAGAAGCGAACGACACAACGCGTCGTGTGACTCGGAGGCGTCATTCCTCCGAAGCGCTGCGAGGACGCCGGCCGGGAGGCCGGCGCTCTGCGGCCAAAATTGACAGACGTCTGACGATATGGTGAGTTCGCGCCCCGGTAACAGAAGGCGCCATCGAAGGCGCCGGCCACACTGGCCGGGAGGAATGACATGGACGTGGCGATCGTCGGGGGCGGCATCGTCGGGCTGGCGCTCGCGCTGAACCTGCACAAGCGAGGCATTTCGTGCCGCGTCTTCGAGGCGGTCCCGGACGTCAAGGAGCTTGGCGTCGGCATCACGCTTTTGCCGCATGCCTTTCGCGAGTTGTCGGCGCTCGGCTTGGAGGATGAACTCCGCGCCGCCGGCATCGAGAACCGCGAGAGCGCGTTCTACAATCGCTTCGGCCAGCTCATCTACAAAGAGCCGCGCGGCAAGTTCGCCGGACTCCCCTTTTCGGAAATCGGGATTCATCGCGGGCGGCTGCATAGCGTTCTCTACGAAGCCGCGAAGGCCCGCCTCGGGACGGATAAGATCGTCTTAGGGCGCCGCTGCGTCGCGGTCGAGCAAGACGATAACGGTGTGACGTTGCGGTTCGTCGATACGGCGACCGGCGCGAATGCGCCGAGCATTCAGGCCACCGTCGCCATCGCCTGCGACGGCGTTAATTCCGCGGCGCGGCGCCAATTTTATCCGGACGAACAGCTAGTTTTCACCGGCATCAATACCTGGCGTGGCGTGACGCGCGGCAAGCCCATCCTGGACGGACGGACCTATTTCCGCATCGGCTCGATCAAGACCGGCAAGATCGTCATCTATCCCATCGCCGATGACATCGACGGCGAGGGCAAGCAGCTCATCAACTGGACGACGGAAATCCAGACCAACACGGACGCGCGCAACGACTGGAACAAGCCCGGCCGGCTGGAAGATTTCTATGCGATCTACGAGTCGTGGACGTTCGACTGGCTCAATGTGGCCGAACTCATTCGCAACTCTGAATCGATTTTTGAATATCCGATGGTCGACAAGGATCCGATCGCGCGCTGGACGTTCGGGCGCGTGACTTTGGCGGGCGACGCTGCGCATCCCATGTATCCGCGCGGATCGAACGGCTCGGCGCAGGGCTTGATCGACGCGCGTACGCTGGCGGATTCGTTGCAGCATAATGCCGACCCGCTGGCGGCGCTCACGCTCTACGAGCAGGCCCGCACCGACGCGACAGCCCGTGTCGTCCGTGCCAATCGCGAGAATCCGCCCGACTTCATCAATATCAAGGTCGAGGAACTCACGGGCGATCGTCCCTTCGAAAACCTCGACGATTTCATCAGCCAGGCCGACCTGCGCCGTCTGTCGGAGCAATACAAGGCGGTTGCCGGTTTCGATCTTGCGCGCCTGTCCGGAGGAAATCCCGCGGCCAAAGCGGGATCATAATCAGAGCGAATTTGCGCCGGGCATGGCGGCCGAGAGTCCGATGCAGGCCGGACTCGCTCTAAGCTTTGAGAGCGGGGTCCCCGCGGCGCTCGCGCAGGGGCACGCGAACGGCGGTGTTGTGATGCTCGAGCAGGCGATCGAGAAGGACGTGGAAGGTCGCTGCTTCCGATTTCGAGAACGGCTCGAGCAGCCGGTCCACCGCGCGGTCGACGGCGGGCGCGACGGCGACGAGCAAGCGCTGGCCGTCCGGTGTCAGCGCGAGAAGCTGGCGCCGCCGGTCTTGCGGATGCGGCATCCGTTGCAACAGCTTCCGCCGCTCCAGCAGGCCGACGACGAGGCCTGTGGTCGATCGATCGAGGCCCAGCAGTTGCGCAAGGCCGATCTGATCGAGCGTCCCACTATACGGCTCCAGCGTCGTGAGCACCCCGAATTGAGTCGTTGTCAGATTGAAGGCGCGGCATTCATCGGCAAAGATCGACAACGCGATCTGATTGGCCCGGCGGAGCTTGAAACCGGGGCGCTCGTAGAGTGCGGCGATCGGCTTTGCATCGGCTGACGTGTTATGGACTCGGGTGCTCGTTCGACTTCCGGAGGATCGAGATCGTGGATGCCGGCTTTGGCTCAACGTCTTACGCTTATTCGATGCCACGTTTACGTTCTCCGATGGCCGGTTTCACGATGTTCAATATCGCTGGGAGTTTGCCCATTTGTCCACTCGCGCCAGCGTAAGATGTGCGGCTCCAAGCCGTCCGGAAAAATTGCCATTTTGATGGGCCATCGTCGTCAATCGCTTCACTCGCTCGCCCAAGCAGTATAGCAAGGTACCTCGCTTATATCCTTCGTTCTCGCGCAGATCCGAAATGGAGTAAGGCCCTATGTCGTCATCGCCGTCCACGCCCTCCACGACGCCACACACTGGCGCAGCCGACTTGCTGCTCGGGCTGAAGCGTAGCGGGATCGACTATCTGTTCGCGAACGCGGGCACCGATTTTCCTCCCATCATCGAGGCGTTCGCGGCGCTGCCGCCGGATCAGGTGCCGACGCCGGTCGTCGTTCCGCATGAGACGGCGAGCGTCGCCATGGCGCACGGCTACTACCTCGTCACCGGACGGCCGCAGGCGACGATGGTGCATGTGAATGTCGGGCTCGCGAACTCGGTCATGGGCGTCATCAATGCCGCGAGCGACAACATTCCGGTTCTGGTGCTGTCCGGCCGCACGCCTTTGACGGAGCATGGCCGCACCGGCGCGCGCGCGACGCCGATCCAATATGGACAGGAGATGTACAACCAGTCCTCGCTGGTCGCCGACCAAGTGAAGTTCAATTACGAAATGCGTTACCCGGAGCAGGGCGGCATGCTGGCGGCGCGCGCCATTTCGTTGATCATGAGCGAGCCGCGAGGGCCTGCCTATATCAGCCTGCCGCGCGAGCCTTTGACCGACACTGTGCAGGAAGGGCATGCGCCCGTACCCGGCCCGGTCGTTTCTCCGGCGCCGTCGGCAGGGGATGCATCGGCCGTTGCGCTTGCCGCCGAATGGCTTTCCAAGGCGCAGCATCCGCTGATCCTGTGCCACCGCACGGATACGGATGGCCGTGCCGCGCGCGAACTCACGCAGCTGGCGGAAGACTGCGCCATTCCGGTGGTCGAACCGTTCTCTGTCCGCAATGTGATGGCGAGCGACCATCCGATGTTTCTGGGTTACGATGTGAAGGGGCCGCTCGCCGAGGCGGACGTCATCGTGGTCCTCGACACGTCGGTCCCATGGATCGAGTCGGTTCATCGTCCGCAGCCAGGCAAGAAGGTGATCCACATCGGGCCCGACCCCCTGTTTACGCGCCTTCCGATCCGCAGCTATCAGACCGATCTTGCGATCGCCGGCGATCCGGCTGCGATAATGTCGGCTATGCGCGCGGCGATGTCCGTACCGAAGGCAGAGGCGGAGCGCCGGAAAGGCGAAATCGCCAAGGCATCGGCGCGGCGCAAGGCGGCCAGCGCCGAAGTCGCGCAGGCCGGTGCAACCAGCCCGATGACGGCGGAGTGGATGAGCCGCTGCCTGTCCGACATCATGGACGAGCGGGCGGTGGTCTTCAGCGAGCTTGGCGTGGTGGCGTCATGCATGAACCTGCGCGGAGCCAACCGCGTCTTCACCACGCCGCACTCGGGCGGACTCGGTTGGGGCTTTGCGGCCGCTCTCGGCGCGCAGCTCGCGGATCGTGACCGGCTCTGCATCGCCTGTGTCGGTGATGGCTCTTACATGTTCGCGAATCCGGTCGCCTGCCATCAGATCGCTGAGGCGCTGGAGTTGCCGGTGCTGGTCATTGTGAAGAACAACGGCATCTGGAACGCGGTGCGCCGTTCCGTGAAGAACAGCTATCCGAAAGGCGCGGCGGTGAAAATGAACACGATGCCGCTCACCTCGCTCGAGCCGGCGCCCGATTACACGATGATCGCGCAGGCGAGCCGCGCTCATGCGGAACGCGTCGAGCACGGACGGGACCTGCCGGCGGCGCTCGAGCGGGCATTGAAGGTCATCCGCACCGAGCGGCGCGTCGCCATGCTCGAACTGCGGATTGCGGTCTCCGACACGCAGTGAGCGGTTCGCACGGAGGCGCCTGAGCGCCGCTTTCGACCGGCGGCCTTAAGGGTCGGGCGTCTCGACCCTGTGCGAGCGCAGCACGCCGGCCGCGTTCACTTCCAGAACGCGCGCCGTGTGATGGCGGGGCGCCTGGCTCACCTGTTGCTGTTGCTCGGCCGGCTTGTCGTGATCGAACAGCGTGAAGGTCGCCGTGCGGCCATCGAGCGACAGCGTCATTGTGCGCCGCTCGATCTGCCCGACTTTCCAGCCGGCCACGGCATCGCCGACGTGCACATAAATGGGGCGGGCGGACGCGCTCGGACGAACGATCGCGAGCGCGCCCTTCGTGTCCATGATGACGCCGGAGAACAGGATCGACGGTGGCGGCGCGGGCGGTGGCGGCGGTTCGGCCGCGGCGACCGCCGGCGGCGGAGGCGGCCGCCGCGTTGGAGAGAACAGCGGGCGGTCGCGCGTGGCGCTGAGGTCGGCGAGTGAATGCACGGCAAGCGGATTCTTGAGCGCCGCGCCGGATGGATGACCGGCCTGCTTCGCGTCCTCCGCATGCGCCGGCGCAAGCTGCAGCAGGACGGCCAGAACAGCGATGGTCAGGCTGGACGTGCGCATTGCGATCCGTTCATCCCGCGTCAATGGACAGGCTCAACCCATACGTCACTTTGCTTGATGCGCTCAAGCAAGGCTTTCGGATCGAACTTCCGGTAGCCGGCTGGAACTTCGAATAAATTTTCCGGCTGCGGTTGTTCATGGATGTCCTTGAGTTCGATGGTCGTGCCGTCGCCCATGATCAGTTTGACCGGCCATTTGAGCCGTGGGTCGATCCAGGCTCGCAGCGTCCCGCTTTTCTGCCAGGAGGCCGCATACGCGATCGTGTCGCGTTCGCCGACCGTCGCATGCCCGAGAGGCCGGCAGATCCAGGTTTCGCTTTGACCGCTGACGGCCGCGATACGGTTCATCGCCTGCCATGCGCGGCAGGGATCGTCCAAATTCACCGGTACAAGAAGCTGCGTGAGTTGCGAGCTCTGCTTGGAATCCATGAAGACGTGCTGGCTCGGCCGCACGAGATAGCTGACGGGCTTGCGCGCATCGACGAGGAAAAATCCGTCGGATACGTCTGAGCTCTCGATACGCACCTTGGTGCCGGAAACGTAGAGCTTGCCGGCAACGGTCGCTGCCTGAGCGTCTCCGGCCGTGCGCACGACCTCGGCGGAGAATTGCTGCGCCCGCGCCGGGCCGCCAAACCCGGCGACGGCAGCAGTCGCAAAGAGCGAGGCCATGGCAAAGTTCCGGATCACGTCTCCAACCTTCCTGAAAAGCCTGTGCCGACCAAGCCGCAAGGCTTGATCGGCACTTTCCGTGACACTTTGATTACGCGCGCACGATGACGAAGCTTGTCGCCGTGCGCGCGATCGACGGCGTCTTAGTTGTTGTACGTCACGATGTCAGGACGTCCGTGGAAGTCGAACGCATCGAACAGGTCGCCGATCGCCGGCATGTTCGCCGGGATGTAGGCGTTGTCCCTGCGGTCCTTCGGGTTCGGGAGGTTGTCGCGGCTGGTGTTCGTCACCGGCTTGATCTTCCAGTTCCGCTCGATGAACTTCAGGATCGACGCGTGATCGGAGTAGGTATGGACGATCTTGCCACCCGTCGAGTAGGGCGAGACGACCAGCAGCGGGATGCGCGGGCCATCGCCGAAGAAGTCGAGCGGCTGCACGAAGCCCGAATCCCAGTAACCGCCGGCCTCGTCCCACGTGATGATCACCGCGGTTTCGGCCTTCAGGCGCGGGTTCGCGTCGAGGGCGGCCAGGATGTTCTGCACATAGGCTTCGAACAGATCGACCTTTGAGCTCTGCGGATGGCCGTCGAGCAGACCGTCAGGCTTGCCGAACGAGACCGAAGGCAGATTGTTGTTCTTGATCGCGGTGATCAGGTCCGACGTATCCTTGATGTGCTCGGTGCGCACCTTGGGATCTGCCATGATCGAGGTCGCATACTCGAACGGGTTGCAGATCTGGCAGTAGGCGGCGCCGAGAGCGTGCGCCGGATCGGCGAGCGCGGCGGCGGTGAGGTCCGGGTTGGTCGGATTGGCGGCGACGGCAGCGTTCGAGAGCGCGACGGCATCGTTGTAAGCGCCGCCGTAATAGGCCCACGAAATGTTCTTTTCCATCAACGCGTCACCGATGGTGCGCAGCGGCGACGGCGGAAGGTTCGAACCACCCGACAACGCGCCATTCGGCAGGAAGCCGGGGTTCACGTTGTTGACCATGTAGTAGTGGCCGGGCTGGCAGTTCACGTCGACCTTGTAAGGCAGGCTCTTGAGGTACGACACGATCGGCTTGATGCCGGGTTGCGAGTTGTCGGCGCAAGCGGTGAAGTTGCCGTCGACGGTGTACTGGTTGACGGTGCCCGTCTTCGGATTCGGATTGGCGATCTGCGACGCCGGCGGCACGGTGGCGTGGCCTTTGCCGTCGGTCCAGAAGACGGCGCTGCCGGTGCCGAGCAGAACGTGGTTGGCCGCTGTTCCGCCGAGCACGGACTGATGGAAGTTGTCGCTCAGCGTGAAGCGGTCGGCCAGCTTCTTGAGCACCGAGGCCTGACCCTGCTCGGCGTTATAGAAGCCCATCGAATTGCCTTCGCTCGTGTTCGAGGCCGAGTAGGTGGCCATGACGAAGGGGAACAAGTCGTTCATGCAGCCGGTCGGATTGTCCTTCGTCGCGTTGGCCATGCTGCAGTCCTGCTGCTGGAACGCGGTGAAGTAGCGGTGCGTGGTATCGCCGGTGTAGTCGTCGTCGTCGATGTTCGGGCCGCGCAGCGGATACGGACCGTTGGCGATCTTGCCGGCGTTCGGAATACGCGTGTCGAGGACGTTGTTCGGCAGGCCGCTCGCGCCGGTCGTGAGCAGAACGGTGTCGTCGCTGCTGATGTCGGTCTCGACGCTCGCCTCGGCGACGGACTTGAACGGCGCGCCGGTGTCGCTCTGCGCGGAGGGCGTGCCCGAAGTGTTCGGCTGCGGCATCACGGTGGCGGCGCTATAGGGCGTCTTGGCCTTGTCCGGCGCACCAACATAGTACGCATTCTGCGCGGCGACCGAGAATTGCTGGGCCAATTTGAAATTCGGGCCGGGAGTTCCGTCGGCCTTGACGATGCCCTTCGACAGAAGGTTCGAGATCGTCTGGCCGCGTCCCTTCGGCTTGTAGATGCCGAACGTGTGGTCGAGACCGCGGTTCTCGCCGATCAGGATGATGACGTGCTTGATCGGTGATTCGGTCTTCACCTGATCCGCGGCATCGCCGCCGCCGTGACCATTGCCGTTGCCATGACCGTTGCCGTGCCCGTTCGACTGAGCTTCTGCGGCGATCGCGCTGCTCGGACCATTGTGCGCGGTGACGGAGACGTAGGAGGCTGCCGCGACAATCGTCAGAGCGGTCGTGAGCAGCCAACGTTTATGACGTTTCATTTTTGTATCAAAGTTCATCTTGCACTCCAGTTTGAATGAACGATTGGAAATGATCATTCGAACATGACGAGCACATATCGCTGTTGTGAATTAGACGATCTTGAATGTACAAAATTCATCGGCGTCGATTGGAACTTCGAAGTTCCAAACAACCGCATGTAATCGCATCGGAGAGACGCCGGTTGAGCGGTTGAAACGGCGGCCTTCGCTGTTGGAGAAATATTAAAATATCGAATCGATATTACGCGGCGCGCCACCTATTGCGGCATGTTCTTGGTTTGCAGGAGTTGCCGCAAGGCAGCGTAATGAGCGTCGTGTACGGCCGGCGTGAAAAGCGACCATGGTTCGGCGCGGCTGACCAGTGCGGGAATGCTGGCGGCCATGAGATAGCTGTAGCTTTTATAAGCGGCGGAAGCATCGTCGAAACGGCCGGCGGTGGCGTCCATGTCGATTCGCCGCAGAATCAGTACGACCTGTTTGAGCGCCGTGCGCGCCAGGCCGCGTTCTTTCACGCCACCTGAGACGCTGGTGTCCTTCCAGTCCGGGATGCGCTCGGCGAGTTCGCGCAGTTCGCCGCCGACCGTGTCGACCGCCAGCGCAATGGTGTCCTTGTCATGCGTGGCGATGGCCGGACCAAGAACACTGGAGAAGTCGTTGATCTCGAGGATTTCGGCGGAACTGCCGTCGCGCTCGTAAGGCTGCGCGCCATCGCCGACCGCGTTGAGATAAGCGACGAGGTCGCTGCGGTCTTGAGACGAGAGGCCGAGATCGTAGACGCGGTCAAAATGCGCGACCACCTGGGCGAATGTCGTGTAGCGCCCGTCGTGGAAGTAGGGCCCGTTGAAGTCGGCATTGACCAGGGTCGGCGTCTTGAAGAGCCCGCCTGAACCGACATCGTGCTGCTGATGATCGACGAAGGCGCCGGATGGAACATGGCACGCCGCGCAGCTCAGCGTCGGATCGTGCGGGAATGGCTTGCTGAAGAGCGCTTCGCCGCGCCGTTCGGCCTCCGTCGCGATCGAGGTGAGCTTGCCGTCCAGGCCGATATTCTGATTCGGCAGGAAATCGATATCCTGGATATAGGCGACCAGCGCATCGAGCACGGCCGGCGAGGGCTCGGGGCCGGAGAACTCGTCGACAATCACATTGCGGATGAAGTCGCGCAGCGAAGCAAAGCGGCCGTCATGACCATAAGGCGCGAGATAACGCGCGCCGCGCAGGCTGGGGATACGGACCGCGTCGAGCGTGTGATTGTCGGCGTTGGGATTAAAGAGTGGACCCGTCGTGTCGAAAGTTCCCGGATGGGTCGACATGCCCGGCACGAACAATTTGGGGTTCGACGCGCCGTTGACGTGACAACTCGCGCAACTGATGCCTGCCTGGCGCGCGGCGCCGCCGAGGATGGTCGGGGCGTTGAATGCGAGATCGCCGAGGTTGACGAGATAAGACTTGCGGCCGTCGATGGCCTCGGACTTGAAGACTTCGCGCGGCAGGTCGATCGCGTCCTCGTTCAACTCGGTCCCCACGGGAAGGACGGTCTGATCGCCGCCGACAGGAAACGCAAAGGCCTGTTGAATTGCAATTCCGGTGAGAAGCCCGGCGGCAACGAAGGAAAAAACGCGAACGAACATGGATGAACCTCAAATGATGCAGTGCCCAGCGGCTACGGGGTCGGCTCGAGGCTCGGAGGACCCAGACCGATCTTCGGTGCCGCGCTTTGAAGCGCGACCACCAGCTCTTCGGTCACGTTGCGAAGTGTGGGCACATCGATCTGGGTGAGGTCCTTGACCGCAACCAGCGCCTTGAGCTGCTCGATTTTTGCGCGCGCGGTTGCCGCAAGCTTGGGATCGCGGGCTTCGATCTCGGCGGCAAAGATCGTGCTGTAGGCGAAGTCGATGCCGCCGATATTGTTGCGCATGTCGTCGAGGGAGGTGCCGCTGATTCGCGACTCGCCGCCATCCGATTTGCTTTCGCCGACCTCATAAGCGAGTTGCGCGGTTCCATTCAGCAGGCCCTGTGGCGTCAGCGCGACCTTGCGGACGGTCCCATCCAGTTCGGTCAAATGCGCCACGAGGTCGTCCACGTCATTTTTGACGTGGACATCCCCGGTGCCGAACAATCTGGCCTCGATGGCGTGGAAGCCCGTTGTCGCGTTCGGCCATGCATCGATCTCCTGATCGAGCTTGGGAACAAAGCCGCTGGTGAAAACCTCCGAGCGCTCCCAACCTGCGCGCGCCGAAAGCCAAGCGGCCTTCGCGCCTTCGAGATCGTCTGCGGCAACCTGCGTTTGCAAGGTCTTGGCGCCTTTGAGCGCAGCGGTGATCCCTTCCGCAAGGTAGGGCCGGTAATGCTCGGCTGCTTCGTCGAGCGGCGATGCGCTTGCGGACGGAGCGAGATTGAAGACACCAATGCAAAGAGCAGCGACAGCAACGACTCGTGTGTAAGACATGCGGTTCCCTCACCGCGCGCATCGCTGCGGCGCGTTTGTCGGTATTACATCGGTAACACGTCATTTTTTTATCAGTGTCATCGCGCGCCGAGCGGCGCGCTGCGCGAAACCCGGTCAACTATTGTCTAAGGGCGAGATGCAAGCCGTTGTTGCGGTGACACTTGATGTGGCGCTGCGCGTCACGCGGCAACAACGTATTGCATCACCGGCTCTGTGGATTGTCCGTTTGTCGTCAACACGTCATGCACGCGCGCTCATGTGACGACTGTAACGGTGATCATAATGGGTTCCACGGACTTCGCGGCATATCTCGCCGGCAAAGGCATTTTGCGCGACCAGGCGGTGGAAGCCGCTTCCGTTGCCAAAGGTCGTGATGCGTCGACAGGACCGGACTGGTTGAGCCTGACCAAGCTCACGCCATCCGCTCTCGCGAATGAATTGGCGGCCTTCTATGGGTGCGATCGTGTCCAGCGGGCGCAACTGATCGAAAGCCCTTTTGCCGGTGCGGGGCTTTCGCAACGTTTCCTGCGCGAGAAGCGCGTCTTTCCCTTCGAGAGCGAGCCGGAGCGGATCATGCTGGCTGTCGCCGCGCCGATCGATCCGGAAACGGTGCGCGCGATCGAAGTTGCGCTTCGCAAGCTGGTGACGATCGCCGTCGCGACGGCGGACGACATTGAGGCGGCTTTGACCGCGAGCCTCGAAGCCGAGCCGGCCGAGAACGCAGCGCCGGAAGACGTCTCCACGTCGGGCGACAACCTCGACGAGTTGCGCGATCTCGCGCAAGGCGGCCCGGTGGTGCGCGCGGTGGACGACCTGTTGCGCCTCGCGGTCGAGCAACGCGCTACCGACCTGCATATCGAGCCGTTCAACAATACATTGCGCACGCGCCTGCGCATCGACGGCCTCTTGAAAGCGGTTCCCTCGCCGCCGCTGAGCATGGCGAAGGGTCTTCTGTCCCGCATCAAGATCATGGCGGGACTCAACATCACCGAGCGGCGTCTGCCGCAGGACGGCCGCGCCCGCATCGTCATCAACGGCGCCGAGATCGACCTCCGCGTCGCCACGATGCCGACCATGTCCGGTGAGGGCGTGGTCATCCGCTTGCTGCGCAAGGGTTCCGGCGTCGTCGCTCTCGATCAGATCGGGCTCTCGGCGCGCGACGAGGAGGTCGTTCGCAACACCTTGCAGGCGCCCTTCGGCATGGTGATCGTCACGGGTCCGACCGGCTCCGGCAAGACGACGACCTTGGCCGCGTCGCTCAGCGTCATTAATGAGCCAACGCGCAAGATTCTCACCATCGAGGATCCGGTCGAATACCAGATTCAAGGCATCAACCAGACGCAGGTGCATCCGACCATCGGCCTGACCTTTGCGTCGGCGCTGCGCGCCTTCCTCCGCCAGGATCCGGACGTGATCATGGTCGGCGAAATGCGCGATGCCGAGACGGCGCATATCGGCGTGCACGCGTCTCTGACCGGCCACCTTGTGCTGTCGACGCTGCATACGAACACGGCGGCCGGCGCAATCACGCGCATGATCGACATGGGCGTCGAGAGCTTCCTGCTCGCATCGTCGGTGCGGGCGATTGTCGGGCAGCGGCTGGTTCGTATCCTCTGCGGCGACTGCAAGGAGCCGCATGAGTTGACGGCAGCCGATCTGGCGCAGGATGCACGCTATGCGACGCTCGGGTTCCGCGCGGGAGAGGTTCTTCACAAACCGAATGGTTGCGAGTGGTGCGCGTTCACCGGATTCCGCGGGCGCAAAGGGGTGTTCGAGGTGCTGGAAGTGACGCCGCGCGTGCGCAGTGCGATCGGGCCGAAAACCGACGCCGTCGAGCTCGAAAAGGTGGCGCGCGGCGAAGGAATGAGGACGATGACGGAGGACGGGGTCGCGAAGTGCCGCGCCGGCTTGACCACCATCGACGAGGTCTTCCGCGTCAGTGCAAGTCTGTAGGAACCTTAGATGCCGCAATTCCGCTACCGCGCGGTCACCAAGGCCGGTGAGATCGTTCTCGGCGAGATCGACGCGCCGTCGCGCGAGGAGGTCATCCGGCGCATCGAATATGTCGGGCAGTTGCCGATCGAGGCGGAGCTCGCCTCGAAGGCGTTGCTCGACCGGCTGAGCGCGATTGGCGACAACGGGCTGTCGGCGCGCGACCTCACGGTGTTCCTGCGCCAATTGGGCCTGCTGATCGGGGCCGGGCTGACGCTCGAGGCGACGCTGCAGACGCTCGGCGAAAACAGTCACAAGGCGACGGCGCGTTTTGCCGAGACGCTGCGGTCCGCCATTTCCGCCGGCGACAGCTTCGCCGAGGCGCTTCAACGCCATCCGACGATTATCGGCCCGGCCTATGTCGCGATGATCCGCGTCGGCGAGGCCTCGGGCAAGCTCGATGGCGTCCTGGAGGCGATCGTCGAGGACAGGGCGCGCAACGAGCTGCTGCTGGAGCGGATCAACTCCGCAGTCCGCTATCCGTTGTTCCTGATCGGATCGGCGGTGGTCATTCTCTTCTTCTTCCTGATCTATGTCGTCCCGCAGTTCGAGCCGGTGTTCAAGGATCTCGGCGGAAAACTCAACGGAGGCGCCGCCTTCGTCCTCGCCGCCTCGACGTGGCTGCGGACCAATCTCGATCTCTTCCTCGGCGGCAGCCTCGCCGTCGTCCTCGGCATCTGGTTCGTGCTGAAGAGCCGCGAGCGCCGCGCGCAGATCGTCGGGGTGATCGCACAAATACCGGGCATCGCTACGCCGATGAACGACCGCCGCACGGTGCGCATCGTGCGCATGCTCGGTCTGCTCGTGACGAATGGCGTGCCGCTGCCGGATGCGTTGAAAATCCTTCGCGATATTGTCGTCGAGCCGCGCTATGTCGCGGCCATCGACAATTTGCATGAGCAGGTGCGCAAAGGCCGTCGCTTCAGCGAAGCTCTCGCTGACAGCGACATCCTGCCGCCTCTGGCCCTGCGCATGCTGAGGGTGGGCGACGAAACCGGAGATCTGGCGGCCGTGGCCAGCCACGCCGCGCATTTCTACGAGCATAAACTCGGCATCGGCCTCGACCGCCTGATGGGCGCCATCGGACCGATGACCATCATCTTCGTCAGCGTCGTTGTCGGAGCTCTGATCATGTCGATCATGACGGCGCTGCTCAGCATCACGGATCTCGCCTCATGAAAATATCGCTTCCGCTGCGCGCACCGGTGCGCGGCCACAACTGCTATCGCGCGGCCAAGGCCGGCTACACCCTCATCGAGATGCTGGTCGTATTGACCATCATCAGCCTCATTCTCGGCCTCGTCGGGCCGCGCGTGCTCGCTTATCTCGGCACGTCCAAGGTCAAGACCGCGAAGCTGCAGATCGAGAACTTCGCCTCTTCGCTTGACCTGTTCTATCTCGACACCGGCCGTTATCCGACGAATTCGGAAGGACTGGCGGCGCTCGCGCAGCGTCCGGCCAATGTCGAATCGTGGAACGGCCCTTACGTCAAAGGCGGGCATGTACCGCTGGACCCGTGGGGTAATACCTATCTCTATCGTGTCGCGGGCGATCACACACCGCCTTACGAGATCGAGTCTTATGGATCGGACGGCCGCGAAGGCGGCACCGGCACGGCAGCAGATTTGTCCAATGCGGAGCACTAAGCGACGCGCCGGTTTCACGCTCCTGGAGATGGTGGCCGTCATGGCCATCATCGCGCTGACGGCCTCGCTGACCGTCATCGGCATCAATGGCACGGGCCGCGTTCAGCTCAAGGCCGTGGCGATGCGAACCGCAGCCTTGCTGCGGCACGAGCGGCTGAGCGCGATATTGACGAAACAAACCCGCGAGGTCTCGCTGGACGGCCGAAGCCGCAGTTTCGTCGGAGACGGTGGGGAGACCGTTGTTATTCCACGCGACGTGAAGCTCGATCTGCTCGGCACGGACGAGGTGTGGTCGGGGCGCCGCGCGGTCGTGCGCTTCTACCCGGATGGGGCATCGACCGGGGCCGCGCTGACGCTCTCACGCGAAAAGGCTGGCTATGACATCCGCATCAATTGGTATACCGGCAGTGTTGCGGTCGCGGCTTCGCAGTAGCCGAAAGGGCTTCACACTGCTCGAGGCGCTGGTGGCGTTGTCGCTGCTGCTGACCTTCGCCGCGACGCTCACGCCGCTTCTGTACCAGGCGCGGCGCATCATGGACAACGCCGACCGTCGCGTGGCGGCCGACATGGTGCTGCGGTCCATTCTCGCCGCGCCCATCGATCGCACGAGCGTCGCGAATCTCTCGCGCGAAGGCGAGACCAGCGGTCTGCAATGGCAAATGACGGTGCAGCCCATCGCGATGCCGGCCTTGCCCAAGTCGGCAATGGCGAAGCCCAAGGACACAGCGACTACGGACCAGAAGAAAACTCAGAAAGAGACCGACTGGGCGTCTTATCTGGTCAACGCGACAGTAACCTACGCACCTGGCCGTACGCTGAGCGCAGAGACGGTCCGGCTCGGGACGGCGGAGTGACGCGTGCGGCGGGGCAAGACATATGACCGGCAGGCCGGGTTCACTTTGCTGGAAGTGCTCGCCGCTTTGGCGATCACGTCGGTCATCATTGCCGGCAGCGCGACGCTCATCCACCAGGTGGCCCTCAATTTTGACCGCGGCGCGCACAGCATGGATCGTGTGGAGGCGCTCGCCTTGGCGTCAGACCGGCTCGCCGGCGATTTCGGCGCGGCGCGCTTCGTCGTTTGGCCCGACGATCATACGGCCGCTTTTGAAGGCGGGCCGGGGAAAGTCTCCTTCATCAGCGCGGCCGGCGTCGGCGCCGGACTTCCGGGCGCTCGCGCGGGAGGCGAGGAACTCGTGACCCTGACCATCGAGGATACCGACGGCGTGACGCGGCTGGTGCGGCGGCGCGCCGCCTGGCCGGGGCCGCAGGTTCGGTTCGGTGATCTTCAGCCGGGCGATAGCGTGGTGATGATCGAAGGCAGGCTGGATGCCGCCTTTGCCTTCGGTGCGCTTGGCCAGGACGGCAAGCTGACCTGGAGCGATGGCTGGACGGGAAAGCCAACCTTGCCGCGGCTGGTGCGCATCAACCTCCATGACCGCGACACAGGCGCCGACCTGTTGCCGGGCGAATTCGTGATTCACGCCGACGCGCCGCGTGCCTGCGGGCAGGACAAGGCCGATAGCAACTGCCTCACAGGGACGCGCAACGACAAGGCCGCCGAGCCGAAGCGTGCGGCGCAGAACGACTCGCCATGAAACGCTTTCAATCGCAACGTGGCATGGCGCTGGTGACGGTTCTCTGGACGATGGTGTTGCTGTCCACGGCCGCAATGGCGGCGTCGACCATGTTCCGCAGCTATGTCGGCGTCATGGCCGTGGATAAAGACAGAACGCGGGCCGACGCACTGCTGACGGCGGGACTAGAAACGGGCGCCGGATTGATGCTGAAACTCGGCGATGCACCGCCGAACGGCATTGAAACGAACGTGCCACTGTCCACTGGGGACGTGAGCATTCGCCTCGACGATGAAGGCGGGCTGATCGACATCAATAAAGCGCCAGCCGATCTCCTCACCGGTTTGTTCCGGTCGATCGGCGCGGAGCATCCCGATGTCATCGCCCAGGACATCGTTGCCGCACGAAAAAAAGACGACGGAAAACCGGCGCAGAATGCGGCGCCCGCGCAAAATCCCGCAGCGTCACAAGCCGACGACGAGGACGGCCCTTTTACCGATGTGCGCGAGCTCGCGGCGATAGCCAGTGTCCGCCCGGAATGGATTTCAGCCATCGCCCCGATGACCACCGTATTCGGCAGTGAAACCGTCAACCCATTGACCGCGCCGGCCGATGTCATTGGCGTACTGCCGGGCATGGACGAGGGGCGCGTGCGCGCTTTTCTCGATCTGCGGCGGCGCGTGCCGGACGATTCGAAGCAGTTGCTGGCAGCACTGGGACCGGCGCAGAAATACGCGGCCGACAGCGCCCGTCAGGCCGTGGGCGTGAGCATCGACGCAAGGGCGAGCGATGGCTATCGCGCAAAAGCGAAGGCCATCATTGTCGCCGTCGACGGGGATAGCCAGCCTTACCGAGTTCTCGCCTGGACCCCGGCGTCGGCGGCCGAGGCGGATGCCTCGTCCTCGCTCGTCGCCGGACAATAAGACATGCAAGATATTTTCCTCCGCTGGATCGATCTGCTCGCATCCGTCCTGTTCGGCTGGCAGGAGCAACGCCGCGCGCGCCGTTCGCTTCTCATCAAACGCGAGGCAAACCGCTTCGTGGCCAGCCGGCGGGAAAAAGATCAGGACATGATCGTGTCGACCGTGCGCGCCGGCTCCGGGAGCTCCGAGCAATGGCAGGAGGCCCGCAACCGGCTCACGACTTTCGAGCTTCCTTCCGGTGAACTCGTCGCGCAGTACATCAGTGTCCCCGCACAGGCGCGCGACTTTGTGGCGGGCATCATCCGCAACCAGATCGACCGGCTCTCGCCGTGGCCGCGCGATCAGATCGCCTATGGATTCGAGACAACCCCGAGCGCGGACGATCCGGCGACGCTCGATGTCTGCGTGCTGATCACGTCGCGTCAGGCTGTCGACGCGGCGCAGGCCGAGCTTGCGGCGACCGGCCTCGCCGTCGATCGCATTGCCGGTCATCCACCCGGGGTGTCCGATAGCCTGGTGACGCTATGGTCGCGTGTCGCCGATGCCTCGCAGGACAGGCTGAAGAGCAGCCGCCGGCTTATCATGGCCTCGATTGCGTCGGCGGTTGCGGTGAGCGCCCTGCTATCCGTCTGGGCTTTCATGTCGGCGAGCGACATCGGCGATGAGACCGATGCCCTCGCGACACGCATCGCCACGCTGGAGCGGACCATCCGTGGAGCCGCGACGCCTTCGGCCGCCGGCGCCCGCAATCCCGCAGAACGTGCCTGGCTGGAAAAAGCCAATTCGCGATCCGCTGTCCTTGCCGTCGAATCCATCTCGAAGGCGCTTCCCGATTCCGCGCACCTGACCGAGTTCGGCCTCGAGAACGCGACGCTGCATTTGACGGGTCTGGCGGACGATGTGCCCTCCCTGATCGCGCCGCTCGAGCATTCCGGCATATTGACGGACGTGCACTTCTTCGCACCGATGACGCGTGGACCCGATGGAACACTCTTCTGGTTCCACATCGAAGCGCGACTCAGGCAGCAGTCCGACCCCGGGAAGGAGTAACGCATGTTCGGGCTCAAACGTGACCAGCTTGTCGCGCTCGGAATACTCGCAGCGGTGGCCGTCGTTTGCTTCGGCAGCCTCGGCGTAAGTCTTGTCGCGCGATATGATGCTTCGAGCGAGAATGCCGAAAAACAGGCGCTTCTCGCCGATCTCGAGGCGCATGTGCGTCGTGATGTCCGCTTGCATGGACCGCAAACGATCGGGGAAGCGCCTGCAAGTGCTTTCCTGAACGCTCCGACGCAAGGCGCCGCGGGGGCGCAGCTCGAGGCTTATCTCACCCAAGCGAGCGAACACCGCGCGGTCCTTATCTCTTCCGCGGTGCATGCGGCCGATAAGGAGGACGCGCCCGACTTGATCCGCGTCGAGGCGACGTTGGACGTGAGCGCGGGTGCGCTGCAGGAGATGCTCTATCAGCTGGAGATGGGCGAGCCCTACGTCTTCGTCGACTCGTTGCAGGTGCGCATGGCGGGCCGCGTCGCGGGACGCGATGCTGAAGATCCCCTTTTGCGCGTGACATTAACTTTACACGCGATCTGGCGGCACGGAAGCGTGTGAAAATTACAACGCTGAAGATGCTTTCGACTTTTGCCGTCGACGAGCGCGGAACCATTTGCGTTTCCGGGAAAATGATCGCACGACCGTTTCTTCATACAAGGTCTGTATATTGTCACGTATCCGTTATCTGCGGGGGTTAGCACGAGGAGCGGGTGGGGCGTGCCGCTGGTAAAGCCATGGAGACCGCGGGCGTGGTCTCGACGTGTGAAAAGTAGTATTTGATGCCTCGTAAGTTGGGTGTTGAGTTTCCGCGGCCATTTGCAAACGCGGCGGGGCCGCGATGCGCGGTGTCGCTGGCGCGAAGCAACGCAGCAGCAAAGCGTTTGGCCGTGCTCGCATCCACTCTTGCCGCGGTTCTCGCTCTTGGCGGCTGCTCGGGTGATGCGCTCAAGACCGCAAGCCAGCCAACCCTGCACGATGTCAACGATCCCGTGCTTAATGCGAATCTGGCGGCCCGCTTTCCGACGGCGACGAACAGTCGATCGGGTCCGGCCGGGACCAGCCAGCCGCTGATTTTCCCTGGCCTGGATTCAGCCCCCGCATCCGCGGCGCCAACATCGTCGGCGTCCGGTTCTGCGCCGCCGGCGCGCGTCGCCTCGGCAGTGGACGGCGCCGTGACGACCGGGAGTGGCGTCGAGTTCAATTTCGACAATGCCGACATTTCGGCTGTCGCGAAGACGCTTCTGGGCGATGTGCTGCAGGCGAATTACATCGTCGATCCGCGTGTCCAGGGGAACGTCACGCTTGCCTCTGTGGGACCGGTTCCGCGCAAGGACGTGCTGACCGTCTTCGAGAGCGTGCTCCGCATGCAGAACGCCGCTATCGTCCGTGACGGCAAGCTGGTGAAGATCGTCCCGCTGCCGGAGGCAAGCGGAAGCGGGAATATCAGCGTGAACTCCGCGCAGCCCGGTTATGGCGTGTCGATCGTTCCGCTGCATTATACATCGGCCACGACCGTGTCGCGGATGGCGGAAAGCTTTCTCACGCGGCCGGGCGCAATCCGCGCCGATCCGTCCGGAAACATCCTTCTCATTCAAGGCACCACCGCCGAGCGTCAGGCGGCATTGGAGATGGTCGCCAATTTCGACGTCGAGTGGCTGAAAAACCAATCGGTGGGGCTGTATCCGCTCAAGTCCACGGACCCCGAAACGATGGTCAAGGAGCTCGACCGCGTTTTCGAAACAGCCGACGGCGGACGCGGCCAGGGCGTTATCCAGTTCCAGCCGATCACGCGCATGAATGCAGTGATGGCGGTCGCGAAGAGCCCGAAAGTCCTCGAACGCGCGACGCAGTGGGTTCAGCGGCTCGACCGCCTCGATGCCAATGCGACGACGGTGCGCACCTATCGTCTGAAATACGGCGTCTCGACGCAGATCGCGAAGGTCCTCAACGACCTCTTCCTTGGGCGGTCGACGGCCAGCAACTCGGCCGCAAGCCAGGTCGCTCCGGGAACGACGGCCGGAAAATCCCGGCTCGATTCACTCGATTCGGATTCGAACAATGGCGCCGGCGGCGCGTCCAGCACAGGCCAGCCGCTCACGAGCAGCACAACCGGCGGGTCAGGGTCGAGCAATCCGATCTCCACCGCGTTCGAGGCGTTCGCCGACAAGGGCGCCGCGGCTGACGACAAGAACAACAAAGGTGACACGGGCAGCGTCAACGGAAGCTCGTCGCACAGCCTGCTTCAGAACGTCCGCATCACCGCCGACACCACAAACAATTCGGTGGTGATCTATTCCAACCAGGACGACTATCACCTGATCGAAGCTGCGGTGCGCGAGCTCGACCGGCCGCCTCTGCAGGTGGCGATCGAGGCGACCGTCGCTGAAGTCACGCTGACGCGCGATCTCGATTACGGTGTTCAGTATTACCTGACGAGCCACGATATCGGCTTGGGCCACGACAACGGCTCGGCGGCGCTGCTCAATGCGGGCGCCGGGTCCACGGCACAAGACCCGACGAGCGCGGTCACGGCCGCGGCGACGACCGCACAGACCGCGCTGCTTTCCCGCGTTGCGCCCGGGTTCAATCTTCTGCTCGGGCCCGATTCGGACCCGCGCGCGATCATCAATGCCTTGTCGACGATCACCAGCGTCAAGGTGCTGTCGTCGCCCTCTCTCGTCGTGCTCGACAATCAGCCGGCCTTGCTTCAGGTCGGTGACGAGGTGCCCGTCACGACCAGTTCGGCGACCTTGCTGAATACGACGAATACTGTCGTCAACTCGATCAACATGGTGAACACCGGCGTCATCTTGAAAGTGCTGCCGCATGTTCATCCGAACGGATCCATTCAGCTTGAAATCGAGCAGGAAATCTCGAACGTCGTGGATCCCACCCAGCAGACATTGACGCCGACAATCTCGCAGCGCCGTGTGCACTCGACCGTTGCCGTGACGACGGGTCAGACGGTGATGCTCGGCGGGCTGATCAGTGAAAGCGAGAACAATACCAAGTCCGGGATACCTGGGCTGAACGAGATCAAGTATCTGGGCGACCTGTTCGGCAATACGACGAAGGACAAGCAGCGTCAGGAGATCGTCATCTTCATCAAGCCGCAGTTGATCCGAAACGGCGTCGATGCGCGGGACGTTGCCGAAGAATTCCGCCGGCGGCTGCGCGCGATGCATGGATGGGGCGACGAGCCCGTTCCGCGGCAGACCGTCATCTATCACAAGTAATAATGAGCGACGCGGCCGACACCGACATCGTCGAAGAGGATCTGCGTCCGAATCCCGTTGTCGTTCTCACCGGTACGGCTGTCATTGCGCTCATCTCGGCGCTGTCATTGCCGTGGCCGTTTGCGCTCGCCTCGACGTTGCTGGGCGGGTTGATGATCGCCGGCGCGGAGGTCGATGCGCGTATCTTCCTGCTGCCGGATATGGTCACCTTGGGCGGTGCCGCGAGCGGTATCGCCGCGGCCTATGCGCTGGCGCCGGTCGATGCGCTGTGGAGCGCCGCGGATGCAACGGTGCAGGCAATAGCAACAGCGGGGATCGTCGCGCTCATGCGCTGGGGCTACCAGCGCTGGCGCGGCTGCGAAGGCCTCGGCTTCGGCGACGTCAAGCTCGCCGCCGCCGTCGGCGCTTGGCTGCCGTTGCAGGCGATTTCACTGTGTTTCGCACTGGCCACCGGCGCGGCGCTTGTCGCCGTCATCGTCGCGCGATTGCGTGGTCAAACAATCGGCGCGACGATGAGATTGCCGTTTGGCGCGTTTCTCTGCCCGGCGCTCTGGCTCATCTTCTATGTGACGGCGCTGCCGGGCTGGTGACGTCTCGCTACGCGAACATATGCTCCGGCGTGACGACGATGTCCTTATACGACGGATAGCCAAACAGGATGTCGACGTCGCGCCCGAACTGGCTGAGGCCGGCGATGGTCGCAGGCGACAGCGCCGGGTCGTAATAGGGAAGATCGCGCCGCACCAACTCGGCGATGAGCGACGCCTCCTCGCTCGGGAAGATCTTCTCGCCGAGCTTGGTGGCGAGCGAGACGTCCTGCTTCAGGGCATTCAACGTGTTCGTAATCGCGCGCCGCGCGGCAGAAGCCACATCGGGGTTCTGTTGCAGGACGCGATCGGCGACCGAGAGAGTCGGCAGCGTA
>Ga0310811_10001087_pt1 | contig 34829 bp, 31 predicted proteins | sample YCmetagenome_FD_207642 | JGI IMG/M metagenome (GOLD analysis project Ga0310811, IMG submission 207642) | Soil microbial communities from experimental microcosm in Duke University, North Carolina, United States - YC | ecosystem: Engineered > Artificial ecosystem > Soil microcosm > Unclassified ... | reverse complement strand
CTACGGCCCGGACGCAATCGCCAAGCTGCACAAGGAAAAGGTGGTCTGAGCCAGAACCACTGTCATCCCGAGCACAGCGAGGGATCTTTGTTGGCGCCTCAAGGATCCCTCGCTGCGCTCGGGATGACAAAGGTGGCGTAACACCTGGGTGGTTGCTTCTTTCGACACTGGCCCTAACTCACGCGCTCCTCTCGACGCCCGCGGATGCAACGCGCATCCTCGCCGTCATGCTGACCGAGCAACAGACCGCCATCCGAGACATGGCGCGCGACTTCGCACGCCGTGAGATCACGCCGTTCGCCGCCGACTGGGACCGCCGCGAGCACGTGCCAATCGACACGCTGGCGCGCATGGGGGCGCTCGGCCTGATGGGGGTCTGCGTTCCGGCGGCGTGGGGCGGCTCGGGCGCCGACTTCGTCTCCTACGTGCTCGCCATGGAGGAGATCGCCTACGCCGACGCTGGCATCGCCAACATGATGGCGGCGACCAATTCGCCCTACAACGCCGCGGTCCTGGCCTACGGCAACGACGCCCACAAGGAGAAGTTCCTGCGCCCGGCGGCCTCGGGACAGGCGCTCGCCGCCTTCCTGCTGAGCGAGCCGGGGGTCGGATCGGATGCCGCCAACCTTGCGACGCGGGCCGTGCGAAACGGCGATCACTACGTCATCGACGGCACGAAGAATTTCGTCACGTCGGGACAATCGGCGAAGCTCGCCATGATCGTCGCCGTCACCGATCCCAGCGCCGGCAAGAACGGCATCTCCTGCTTCCTCGCCCGCACCGATGCGCCGGGCTACCGCGTCGCCCGGCTCGAGAAGAAGCTCGGCCATCGGACCTGCGATACTTGCCAGATCGTGCTCGACGGCCTGCAGGTGCCGGCGTCCGACATGCTGGGCGCCCCCGGCACCGGCCTGCGCGTCGCGCTGTCGGCGCTCGACAGCGGCCGCATCGGCGTCGCCGCGCAATCGGTTGGCGTGGCGCGCGCCGCCTTGGACGCCGCTCTCGCCTACGCCCGGGTGCGCGTCACCTTCGGCAAACCGCTGATCGAGCACCAGGCGATCGCCTTCCAGCTCGCCGACATGTCCACGAGGATCGAGGCGGCCCGGCAGCTTTACCTCCACGCCGCGCGCCTGAAAGACAGTGGCGGAGCCTCGCCCAAGGAGGCGTCGATGGCCAAGCTGTTCGCCTCGGAGATGGTCGAGCACGTGACCTCGGCCGCCATCCAGATCCACGGCGGCTATGGCTTCCTCAACGACTACCCGGTCGAGAAATTCTATCGCGACATGCGGGTCTTCCAGATCTACGACGGCCCGAGCGAAATCCAGAAGATGCTGATCGCCCGCGAGCTGGCGAAGGGGTGACGCCGCAGGCGTTCACGGTCTTCCCGACCACGAGCGTGTATTGGACCGCAGGCGTCCCGCCCGCTCATAATCCACGAGCGGGCTCGGCGTGGATTACCGCGCCGCTGACGCCCGCGGTCCAAAAGACTCTATCTATCTCGCTCGCGTGCCGCCGGTTATGAGATCGCGGACCGTGGTGACGATGAAGTCGATGACGAACCAGGTCACGACGAAGCCGCCGAACTCGAGCAGAAAGCTCTTCCAGTGATAGAAGAAGTTGGCGATCAGCAGGGCGGGTATCAGCGACACCGCCTGCGTCGTCAGCAGGCTACCCGCCTGACGGGCAAGCTCCTTGCGCAACGGCTCGTTGCGAATCAGGCTGTACATCATCTCCCCCCATGATTGTTCGAGACAGGATCGTAGTGGCAGCTTGAGCCGCTGTACAGAATTGCAAGCCGTCCTGTCTGGCGGAATTCCGTTGCTCGATCCGCGGCTTATGCTTAACGTCTGCGACAAGATCCCAACGAGGATCGCGGTCCTGCGTACAAGGGGACATCGCCTTTTCAGGGAGGCAACTATGAAGTCGCACAGCGTTTCGCGTCGTCTTCTGGTCCACGGCACGCACGATCTTTCCGCGGCCAAAGCGGCGCGCGGACCAGGCGCACAGCCCTAGACCCGGACCGCCCAACGCGGGCGATCCCCGCTTTTCTCGAAGCGGCGGACCCCATCAAGCGATTGGGCGGCAACGGAAGTCGAGGCTTTCCGCAGGAAGGTCCGCGCGCCGACCGGCCGGTGCCGACGGAGGACGTCGTGCGCCGATCCGGGATTGCCCGCGACCCTTCCCATCGACGTCGCGAACGGGAGGCAGGCGATGGCAACACAGGACGATATCACTGGATCCTTCGAGGGCGCGCCGGCCGGCATCGGCCGGCTGCTCGCCCGCGCCGCCCTGGGCCTGGCGGCCGCACCGCGCGTCGCCTGGTCGGGCGCGCCCCAGGGCCAGCTCACCTGGGCGGTGCATTTCTCGCTGGCGCCGACCTGGTTCGACCCGGCGGAGACGCCCGGGATGATCACGCCGTTCCTGCTGATGTATGCACTGCACGACGCCATGACCAAGCCGATGCCGGAAAGCGCGACCGCGCCATGCCTGGCCGAGAACTGGAAAATGACGCCGGACGGTCTCACCTACGAATTCAAGGTGCGCACCGGGGCAAAGTTCCACAACGGCGAGCCGGTGACCGCCGAGGACGTGAAGTTCTCCTACGAACGCTATCGCGGCACCTCAGCCGGCCTGATGAAGGAGCAGGTCGCGGCGATCGAGACGCCGGACGAACGCACCGTGCGCTTCGTGCTGAAGAAGCCGTGGCCCGATTTCCTGACCTTCTACAGCTCGGCAACCGGCGCCGGCTGGATTGTCCCGAAGAAGTACGTCCAACAGGTCGGCGAGGAGGGCTTCAAGAAAGCGCCGATCGGCGCCGGGCCCTATCGCTTCGTCTCCTTCACGCCAGGAGTCGAGCTGATTCTGGAAGCCTTCGACGGCTACTGGCGCAAGCAGCCCACGGTGAAGCGGCTGGTCTTCAAGGTCATCCCGGAAGAGGCCACGCGGCTCGCCGCCCTCAAGCGCGGCGAGGTCGATCTCGCCTACTCGATCCGCGGCGAGCTCGCCGAGGAGCTGACCCGCTCGCCCGGCCTGACACTCAAGCCGGTCGTGATCCAAGGCACGTTCTGGCTCTACTTCCCCGACCAGTGGGACCCCAAGTCGCCATGGCACGACCAGCGCGTGCGCGACGCGGCGCGCCTGGCGATCGACTACGAGTCAGTCTCCGAGGCGCTGACGCTTGGCCATTCGCCGATCACCAACAGCATCATCCCCGACAGCTTCGACTACTACTGGAAGGCGCCGGCGGCCGTCTGTGACATGGCGAAGGCCAAGAAGCTGCTGGCTGATGCGGGACTGCGCAACGGCTTCGACGCCGGCGACTACTATTGCGACGCAACCTACGCCAACCTCGCCGAAGCGGTGATCAACAACCTTCAGGAGGCGGGCATTCGCGCCAAGCTCCGGCCGCTCGAGCGCGCTGCGTTCTTCAGCGGCTACGGCGAGAAGAAGCTGAAGAACATCATCCAGGGATCGTCCGGCGCGTTCGGCAACGCCGCGACGCGGCTCGAGGCCTTCGCCGTCAAAGGCGGCGCCTATGTCTACGGCAACTATCCCGAGATCGACACGCTGTTCGCCCAGCAGGCGGTCGAACTCGACACGGCCAAGCGCACCCAGCAGCTCCAGCGCATTCAGCAGATCCTGCATGAGCGCAGCGTCTACGCGCCGATCTGGCAGCTCGCCTTTCTCAACGGCCAGGGCAAGCGAGTCGGCCAGTCGGCGCTCGGCTTGATTCGAGGCCATGCCTATTCCGCCCCCTACGAGGACGTAACCATCAAGCAGACCTGACACGACAGCAGCCGCAGGCAACAGGGAGTGACCGCATGCTCTCCTCTCGTAGTGACCATCGCCATCGCGCAACCAGGAGTGCCGCCGCGCACGCAACGCGTCGCGAGCTGCTCGGTCTCGCCGCACTCGGCGTCCTGGCCGCCAGTGCGGGACCCGTCAGCGCAAAGGATAGCCGGCTGGTCTATGCCGCTCACATCTCGCTCGCGCCGACCTGGTTCGATCCGGCGGAAACGCCCGGCATCGTGACACCCTTCATGCTGCTTTACGCCCTGCACGACGGGTTGGTGAAACCGATGCCGGGCAATCCGGCTGAACCCTGTCTGGCTGAATCCTACAAATCGTCTGCCGACGGCCTCGCCCACACCTTCGTGCTGCGCGCGGGCGTGAAGTTCCACAACGGCGCGCCGGTGACGGCGGAGGACGTCAAATTCTCCTTCGAGCGCTATCGCGGCAACGCCGCAGGCTTCATCAAGGACAGAGTGGCGCTGGTGGAAACGCCCGATCCGCAGCGTGTGATCTTTCGCCTGCACAAGCCCTGGCCCGATTTCCTCAGCTACTACTCGAGCGTCACCGGCGCCGGCTGGATCGTGCCGAAGAAGTATGTCGAGAGCGTCGGCGAGGACGGTTTCAAGAAGGAGCCGATCGGCGCGGGGCCGTACAAGTTCGTCTCCTTCACGCCCGGCGTCGAGCTGGTGATGGAGGCGTTCGACGGTTACTGGCGCAAGGCGCCCACCGTGAAGAGACTGGTCTGGAAGGTGATTCCGGAAGAGACCACGCGGCTCGCGGCGCTGAAACGCGGCGAGGTCGATCTCGCCTACTCGATCCGCGGCGAGCTCGCCGAGGAATTGCAGCGCACGCCGGGCCTGACCTTGAAGCCGGTGGTGATCAACTCGCCGTTCTGGATCTACTTCGCCGATCAGTGGGATCCAAAATCGCCCTGGCACGACGCCCGGGTGCGCAAAGCCGTGACCCTGGCGCTCGACCGCGAAGGCATCAACCAGGCGCTCACCCTGGGCCATTCGCTGCTCACCGGCAGCATCGTGCCGAAGGACTTCGATTATTACTGGCAACCCCCCAAGATTCCGTACGACGTGGCGGCCGCGCGCCGCCTGATGGCGGACGCGGGCCTGCGCGGCGGCTTCGATGCCGGTGAGTATTTCTGCGACGCCTCCTATGCCAACCTCGGCGAGGCGGCGCTGAACAGCCTGGAGTCGATCGGCATCCGCCTGAGGCTGCGCCCGGTCGAGCGGGCCGCCTTCATCAAGGAATACTCCGAGAAGAAGTATCGCAACCTGATCCAGGGCGGCAGCGGCGCGTTCGGCAACGCCGCCACGCGGATGGAGACCTTCGTCGTCAAGGGCGGCGCCTATGTCTATGGCAGCTACCCCGATATCGACGAACTGTTCGCCCAGCAGGAGGTGGAGACCGATCGCGCCAAGCGTGCGTCCGTCCTGCAACGCATGCAGCAGCTGGTGCACGAGCGCACCGTGTACGCGCCGCTGTGGCAGCTCGCCTTCCTCAACGGCCAGGGGCCGCGGGTCGAAGAAGCGGCCTTCGGCCTGATCGGCGGCCATCCGTATTCCGCCCCCTACGAGGACGTTCGCCTGAAGAACGGCGCTTGAGCGGGAGGATACATCCATGGCATCGCGATCCTTCCTCACCACGCGCCGCAGCGTCCTGGCACTTTCCACGGCGGCCATGATTGGCGCCCACCGACATGCCGCCGCAGCCGTACCCAAGGACGAGCTGCGCGTCGGCGCACACGTGTCCCTGGCGCCGACCTGGTTCGATCCGGCCGAGACATCGGGAATCATCACCCCCTTCATGCTGCTCTACGCCATGCACGACGCGATCATGAAGGCGATGCCGGGCAATGCCATGGCGCCCTGCCTGGCGGAGAGCTGCACCATGGCGACCGACGGGCTCAGCTACGCCCTCGCGCTGCGCAAGGGGGTGCACTTCCACAACGGCGAGGAGATGACGGCAGAGGACGTGAAGTTCTCGCTCGAGCGCTACCGCGGCGCCGCGTCCAACTCGTTGAAGGAGCGGGTCGCCAGGATCGATATCCAGGATCCCTATCGTCTGACGATCCGCCTGAACGATCCGTGGCCCGACTTCCTCACCTTCTACGCCAGCGCAACCGGGGCCGGCTGGATCGTGCCGAAGAGGTATGTCGAGCAGGTCGGCGAGGACGGTTTCAAGAAGGCGCCGGTCGGCGCCGGTCCCTATCGCTTCGTCTCCTTCACGCCCGGCGTCGAGCTGGTCTGCGAGGCGTTCGACGGCTACTGGCGAAAGAAGCCGTCGATCCGGCGGCTGGTCTTCAAGGTGATCCCTGACGAGGCGACCAGGCTTGCGGCCCTGCAGCGCGGCGAGATCGACATCGCCTATTCGATCCGCGGCGAGCTGGCCGACGAGCTGGTGCGTACGGCCGGCCTGACGCTGAAGCCGGCGGTCGGGTCGGCGCCGTTCTGGCTTTACTTCCCCGAGCAGTGGGACCCGCAATCGCCCTGGCACGACAAGCGTGTGCGCCAGGCAGCGTCTCTCGCGCTCGACCTCGAGACCATGAACCAGGCGCTGACCCTCGGACATTCGCGCCTCACCGGCAGCGTGTTCCCCGAGAATTTCGAGTTCTTCTGGCAGCCACCGCGGCCGGTCTACAACCCCGTGGCCGCCAGCAAGCTGCTGGCCGAGGCCGGATTGGCGCGCGGCTTCGACGCCGGCGAGTATTTCTGCGACACCTCGTACGCCAACATCGCCGAGGTCGTCCTGAACAACCTGCGCGAAGTGGGCATCCGGGTGAAGCTGCGGCCGCTCGAGCGTGCCGCCTTCTTCAAGGCCTACTCCGAGAAGAAGCTCAAGAACATCGTGCAGGGCGCGTCGGGGGCGTTCGGCAATTGCGCGACGCGTGCCGAGGCTTTTGTCGCCAAGGGCGGCACCTATGCCTACGGCAGCTATCCCGACATCGACGCCCTGTTCGCCGAACAGGCGGTGCAGATGGATCTCGCCAAGCGCACCGCGATCCTGCAGCGCCTGCAGCAGCTGGTGCACGAGAAGGCGATCTACGCGCCGATCTGGCAGCTCGCCTTCCTGTCCGGCGTCGGACCGCGCGTCGGCCAGTCCGGCTTCGGACTGATCAAGGGCTTCGTCTACACCGCCCCCTACGAAGACCTCACGCTGAAAGGACAGGGCTAGCGCATGAAACAGTTCATTGCTCGCCGCATCGGCTACTCGCTGCTGTCGTTGTTCCTGCTGTCGGTCACGATCTTCCTGTTCGTGCGGGTGACCGGCGATCCGATGACCTTGCTGGTCGAGCCGGGTGCGCGACCCGAAGACATCGAGAACATGCGCCATCAGTTCGGCCTCGATCAGCCGCTATGGGTGCAGTACTGGCTGTTCGTCTCGAGCTTCTTCACCGGCGATCTCGGCCAGTCCTTCTACTATCGCACGCCAGTGCTGGAGCTCTATTTTCAGCGCCTGCCAAACTCGCTGCTGCTGGCCGCCGTGGCGATGGCACTGTCTCTGGTGATCGGCATCCCGAGCGGCATCCTGGCGGCGGTGCGCGTCGGCGGCTTCTGGGACGGCTTCGGCAAGACCTTCGCCCTGCTCGGCTTGTCGCTGCCGCAGTTCTGGGTCGGCCTGGTGCTGATCCTGTTCTTCTCGGTCTATCTCGGCTGGCTGCCGTCGTCCGGATCGGGGGGCATCGCGCATCTCCTGATGCCCGCCTTCACATTGGGCTGGTACTTCGCCGCCGCGCACATGCGGCTCACGCGGTCCTCGATGCTCGAAGTGCTGGGTTCGGAATACATCAAGCTGGCACGCCTCAAGGGCCTGCCCGAGGCGCTGGTGATCGGCAAGCATGCCCTGAAGAACGCCCTCATTCCGGTGATCACGCTGGCCGGCATCAACCTCGTGGTGATGATCAACGTCGCCGTCGTGGTCGAGACCGTGTTCGCCTGGCCGGGCATCGGCCGGCTGCTCTACGAGGGCGTCACCTTCCGCGACTTCCCCGTCGTCCAGTGCGTCGTGGTGATCGGCGGCAGCATGATCATCCTGGTCAATCTGCTGGTCGACCTCCTCTACGCCATCATCGATCCCCGCATCCGCCTGGAGAGCTGACGCTCATGACCGTCACCACGCCTCCCCTCGACGCCGCCGCCACTGCCGCAGCACCTGCCGGGCGCACCTACAAGCTGTGGCGCCTCAACGGCTTTCCATTGATCCCGGTGCTGATCCTGCTGTTCATCGCCTTGGTCGCCATCTTCGCCGACTTTCTGGCACCTTACGATCCGCAGATCGGCAGCCTGGCTCGCCGCTTCCGGCCGCCGGCCTGGGAGACTGGCGGCAGCATGGCCCATCTCCTCGGCACCGATCATGTCGGCCGCGACGTGCTGTCCCGCCTGATCTTCGGCGCCCGCGTGTCGATGATCGTCGGCCTGACGGCGGTATTGGTCGCGGGCGGCATCGGCACCCTGCTCGGCATCGTCTCGGGCTATCTCGGCGGATGGGTCGACCAGGTGGTCATGCGCGTCACCGACACCTGGCTGGCGCTGCCTGCGCTGACCTTCGCGATCTTTCTCGCCGCCATCGTTGGCCCGAGCGAGTTCAACATCATCGCCATCCTGGGCGGCATCTACTGGACGCGCTACGCCAGGGTCGTGCGCAGCGAGGTGCTGTCCCTGAAGCAACGCGAGTTCGTGCGCCTGGCCGTGGTCGCGGGCTGCTCCAAATCGCTGATCATGCGGCGGCACATCCTGCCCAACGTGATCAATTCCGCCGTCGTGCTTGCCACTCTGATGCTCGGCGTGGTGATCGTCACCGAGGCGTCGCTGTCCTTCCTCGGCGTCGGCGTGCCGCCGCCCAAGCCGGCCTGGGGCCTGATGATGGCCGACGGCAAGAAGGGACTGATGGTCGGCTACTGGTGGCTCACCGTGTTCCCCGGGATCTGCATCATGCTGATGGTGCTGTCCGCCAACCTGCTGGGCGACTGGCTGCGCGTGAAGCTCGATCCGCAACTTCGTCAGCTGTGAGAAGCGACATGGCCAACAAGCTCCTGTCGCTGGAAAACCTGTCCGCACACTACGTTTCCCAGCAGGGTACGCGCGTGGTGCGCGCCGTCGACGAGGTGACCCTCAGCCTCGATGCGGGCGAGACCCTGGGCATCGTGGGCGAATCGGGCTCGGGCAAGAGCACGCTCGCCCTCACCATGCTGCGCCTGCTGCCGCAGGCCGGGCGCATCGTCGGCGGGCGCATGATGTTCGAGGGCGAAAACCTGGTCGACAAATCGGAGGCCGAGATGCGGCAGGTGCGCGGCAAGCGCATCGCGATGATCCTGCAGGACCCGATGGCCTCGCTCAATCCGCTGTTCAACATCGGCGACCAGGTCGGTGAGCCGCTGCGCGTGCATGAGGGTGCCAGCCGCTCGAGTGCCTGGCAGCGCGCCATCGAGCTCATCCGTTCAGTCCGCATCGCCTCGCCGCAGACCCGTGTCACCCAGTTCCCGCACGAGATGTCGGGCGGCATGCGCCAGCGCATCGTCGGCGCCATCGGCATGTCGTGCGAGCCGCGGCTGCTGATCGCCGACGAGCCGACCACCAGCCTCGACCTCACCATCCAGGCGCAATATCTCGACCTCCTGCGCGAGCTGCAGCGCGCCCACGGCCTGGCGCTGATCTTCATCACCCACAATCTCGGCATCGTCGCCAAGATGTGCGACCAGCTGGCCGTCATGTATGCCGGCCGCGTCGTCGAGCAGGGCCCGGTATCACGCGTCTTCTCGCGGCCGCTGCACCCCTACACCAAGGCGCTGCTCGGCTCGATCCCGCGCATGACCGAGGAGCGCGAGCAGCTCACCGCCATCGACGGCCAGCCGCCCGATCTCGCGGCGCTGCCGGCGGGCTGCGCCTTTGCCGCGCGCTGCCCCGACGCCTTCGACCGCTGCCATGTCGAGGCGCCGCCGGAATTCTCCGTCGAACCGGGCCGCAGCGCCCGCTGCTGGCTGGCCGCGCCCGGCGTGCACAGGGCGGCCGAGCAATCGATCCCGCTTTCCCGGAGTGCCGCATCATGATCGCCGTGATGGAAGCCAAAGGCCTCAGCAAGCATTTCCCGACCCGTCGCGGCCTGTTTGGTGGCAGCCGCGGCGTAGTGCGTGCCGTCGACGAGATCTCCTTCGCCATCGAGCGCGGCCGCACTCTGGGCGTGGTAGGCGAGTCGGGATGCGGCAAGACGACAACGGCCAAGCTGGTTCTTGGCCTCGAGACACCGACGGGCGGCGCGATCCAGTTCGAAGGCCACGACCTCGCGACGCTCGACCCGCCCGGTCGCCGGCGCTACCGCAAGTCCGTCCAGGCGGTGTTCCAGGATCCCTACGCCTCGCTCAATCCGCGCATGCGGATCAGCGCCATCATCGCCGAGCCGCTGGTCACCAACGAGAAGACGGAAGCAACAGAGGTCCGACGGCGCATGCTCGAGTTGCTCGACCTGGTCGGCCTGCCGGAGCGTTCGGCCGATCTCTTCCCGCACGAATTCTCGGGCGGCCAGCGCCAACGCATCGCCATCGCCCGCGCGCTGGTGCTGTCACCGCAGCTGGTCGTGCTCGACGAGCCGGTGTCGGCGCTCGACGTCTCGATCCGGGCGCAAATCCTGAACCTGCTGCGAAGCCTGCAGAGCCGACTCGGTCTCTCCTACCTATTCATCGCCCACGATCTCGCCGCAGTCGCCCACATGAGCCACGAGGTCGTGGTGATGTATCTCGGCAAGATCGTCGAAAGCGGCGAGGCGCGCGCGCTGGCGCGCGCGCCGATGCATCCCTACACCAAGGCGCTGTTCGCCGCCGCCTTGCCGAGCCATCCTGACGAGCGGCGCGACGAGCCGGTGCTGCAGGGCGAGGTGCCGAGCCCCCTCGCACCGCCGAGCGGCTGCCACTTCCACCCGCGCTGCCCGCATGCCATGGCACGCTGCGCCCAGGAGGCGCCGCGGCTTCGTGCCGTCGAGGGTCGCCAGATCGCCTGTCATCTGTTCGACTAGGACTCTCCTCCCCCGTCATCGGGCAGTGCATTCGCGTGTGGAGCGCTCTTCCTTCTCCTCCCCAGCTTCGCTGGGGAGGAGAATGAAAGGCGCGCCCATTGCGAATGCCCTGCGTCATCGGGGGAGGGACATGAAAGAGAATCACTCCTGCGGATACCGCCACGGCTTGTCGGGTTGCGGAGCGGCCTCGTCGATCGTCCAGTGCGGCAGGGACAGGCCCGCCGTCACATCGGCGTAGACCATGCGCACGCGCGAGCCGATGCCGACCTTGCGCACCATGTCGGGCGGCGCCAGCGTGCCGTCCGGGGTCACCAGATTGCCGACGACTCGCAGGGCCTCGTGCTCGCTCGGTTTGCCCTTCTGGGTGTCGAGGTCGACCAACAGGATGAGATAGGGCGTGTGGCTGCGAAACGCCGGCTGGATGGCGTGATGGACCTCGGAGTAGGAATGCACCGTGCCGCGCCCTTCGACCGAGATCCATTCCGACTTCGGGCTGGCGCACCACGGACAGGCGGTGGTCGGCGGATAGCGCAGCAACCCGCAAGCGCTGCATTTCTGCAGATGGAAGTCGTGCGCCGCGCAATGCTTGAAGTACGCCAGGTTCTCGACGTCGAGGTCATTGATGTCGAGCGGCATGCCGAGATAGGTGGCCTGGATTGCCATTGTCGTTCTCCCTTCCGCTCGCTCAGCCGCGCCGCATGACCATGGCCGACCCGGTGCCCGGGTTCGCCCAACCGAGATTGGCCGACAGCTCGCAGTTCTTGACTTGCCGGCAGCCGCCCTCACGGTAGTCGTAGGTGTGCTGGCGCTTGCCGTCCGGCCCGATCGGGCATGAATCGTCGGCGTCGTGACGGAGCTGGCGCACGTTCTCGATCACCATGTTCTGGCCGTGCGTGTAGCCCTCGCAGAGATGGCCGCCGCTGGTGTTGTTGGGGCGCCGCCCGCCCAGCCGCATGGTGCCGTCGCTGACATAGGCGCCGCCTTCACCCTTCTTGCAGAAGCCGTAATCCTCGAGTTGCAGCATGGTGGTGAAGGTGAACGCGTCGTACGAGCCGGTGAGGTCGATATCCTCGGGCCCGACCCCCGAGTTGGGCCACAGGATGTCGCGGGCATAGTGGCCGGCGACCGTCGAGATCGGGCCGTGCTGGTAGTGCATGTCGGTGCGCGGCTTGTTGCAGCGGCCGACCACGCCGCGGATCAGCACCCGCGGATGGCGGCAGTCGCGCGCCCGGTCGGCGCTGGTCACCACGATCGCCGTGCCGTTGTCGGTCTCGACGCAGCAATCGAGCAGGTGCAGCGGCTTGCAGATGATGCGGCTCGACACGACCTCGTCGACGGTGAAGCGCTTCTTGTAGAACGCCTTGGGGTTGTTCGAGGCGTGCTCGCTATGGATCACCTTGACGGTCGCGACCTGCTCCGGTCGCGTGCCGTAGTCATACATGTGGCGCATGAAGGTCGGGCTGAACATCTGGCCGGCGCTCTGCCAGCCATAGGCGCGGCCATGCAGGGCATCGCCCGACACCGGCGCCGCCGCGCGCGCGCCGGTGCCGCCGATGCGCACCTGGGAGAAGCCGTTCATAGCGCGGAAGATCACCACGGCCTTGCACATGCCGGCTTCCATCAGGCCGATCGCCATGCCGATCAGCGCCTCGGTCGACGAGCCGCCGCCGAACACGTCCATGTAGAAGTTGGGTCGGATGCCGAGGTCGCCCGCGATGAACGTCGAGAACGTCGAGTCTCCCGACTGATAGGACAGCATGCCGTCGACATCGGAGGGCTTCAGCCCGGCATCCTCGATAGCGTTGCGCACCGCCCAGGTGCCGAGGGCGCGCGTCGTGATGCCCGAGCCGCGCGTGTAGGTCGTCTCGCCGACGCCGACGATGGCGTACTTGTCGCGCAGGTATTTCGGGCTGGTGGTATCGGTCTCGGCCGGCATCGCCATGGCGTCTCCCCTTCGTACGTTCAGAACGAACCCTATGATGGAGTCGGAGCGATGTCAGGTCATGGACTCGATGATGCCGCCGTTCGCCCTGCAAACCGACGTACAGCCCTCGTCACGTTCCCTCCATTCTCCTCCCCAGCTTCGCTGGGGAGGTGCCCCGTCATACGGGGCGGAGGGGTCATGAGTCACAGAGGATGCCGGGGCCGCGACTCATGACCCCTCCGTCGGCGTAAGACGCCGACACCTCCCCAGCGAAGCTGGGGAGGAGAATAAAGGTACGCTTCATCTCCGAATGTCCTGCCCGATTAGGCGCTGTTTACAGCGCCACACGGGAGAGGCGATTGAAGCGCTTGGCTGTGATACGACGGCATCGCTACCAGAAGAGGAACCATGTTCAACGGCAATCGCGTCACGGCGCATACTCGATCGCGCTATCCGATCTTCCAGTCACCGATGACGTGGATTGCCCGCGCGCCGCTGGTGACGGCGGTGTCGCAAGCTGGCGCGATGGGCCTGCTGGAAAACTCGATCCGGGATCTCTCCGTCACAAAGCGCGAGTTCGCAGCCATCCGCGCTGCGACCAACCATCCGTTCGGGGTCAATCTTCCGATTCGCTACCTCCAGATGGATGCCAAGGAAGAGAGCGCGATCATCGACTGGCTGCTCGGCCAGGGCATCCACTTCGCCACCACCTCGGCCGGCGATCCGACACGCTACACGCGGCTGCTCAAGGACGCCGGCGTCACCGTGTACCACGCCACGGCGACGTTGCGCGGCGCCATCAAGGCGGTCGACGCGGGTGTCGATGGCCTGATCGTCGAAGGTGCCGAGAGTGCCGGCATCCGCAATCCCGAGGAGGTCCACACTTTCGCCCTGCTGCAAGCCGTGCGCGAGAAGGTCGACGTGCCGATCGTCGCGGCGGGAGGTATCGTCGATGGCCGCGGCATGGCGGCCGCCTTCGCGCTCGGCGCCGAAGGCGTCACCATGGGGACGCGCTTCGTCGCTTCCTTCGAGAGCCCCGTTCACCGCAACTACAAGGATGCGATCGTCTCCGCGCCGATCACCGGCACGATCATGACCGACAATCCACCGCGCGCGCGCTCGCGCGGCTTGCGGACGTCCTACTCGGTCGAGGTCAGTGAAGGCAGGCGCGAACGCCTGCCGCGAAATGCCACGCTCGACATGCTCTACATCCAGGGCGATGTCGACAACACCTCGGGCGCCGCCGGCGAGAGCGCGGGGCTGATCCACGAGATCAAGTCGGTGCAGCAGATCGTTGACGACACGATTGCGAGCTTCTGGCGGGAAATCGATCGCCTGGCAGGACTCCGTTCACGGTGAACGCGCGCTGCATTCGCAAATGCACAACATCCGCGGGGAATGTCCTTTATGAATCCTAGCTATGCGCAGGCGCAGATTGAACAGCACGCGCCGGCGCGCCTATAGGAAACACCCAACGTACGGACTCGTACGCGAACGGCCGTCGGGAATTTTCCACCCGATCTACTACCGTCATTCTGAATCACTGTGTTCCTTGGAAGGAGAATGGGCCATGTCTGTCGCTCAAGCTTCTGCCGTCAAGACCACGCGCGCTTTCGAGGTGCGGCCGGGCGAGGTAGTCAGCGGATAGCCCATCGGCGCGCGGCGGATGTCTCGTCAGCCGCTGGTGGGAGTGCTTTACAACCCGGACATTCCGATCGTGCTCGACGCCATCGGCGAGCGCGTCGATTTCGTCGAAATCATCCCTGATCGGCTCTGGCACGATTTCGGTGTCGGTGCGAGACGCCGTTTCAGCCGTTCCCGGAACGCGATCGCAGAATTGCAGCGCTACGCGCAGGATCGGCCTCTCGTCGGGCATGGCACAGGCCTGTCGCTGCCGAGCGCAATGCCGCTGGACGAGCAGTTGCTCGCCGAAGTCGTGGCTTCGCACCGAACGCTGAATTATCGCTGGTACAGCGAGCATCTCGGCCTGTTCGCGACGTCCGGCACCGGCCTGCGCGACGCCGGGACGGGCATGGAACCGCCGGTTGTGCTCGACGACGAGACGCTGGAACTGGTGGGCGGCAAGGTGCGACGTCTCGCCGAGGCGCTGGGGACGCGGATCCTCCTGGAAAACAGCGCGATGCCGGCCGGCGTGCTCGAGCAGGACATGACCGAGCCGGAATTCTTCAACCGTCTTTGTCACCGGACCGGCTGCGGCATGCTGCTCGATTTTCACAATCTTTACGCCAATATCCTCAATCCCGGCATCTCGGCGGATGATTATCTGGCCGAGCTCGATTCCGATGTCATCGTCGAGATCCACCTTGCCGGCGCCGATCGGTCGATCGACTTGCAGACCGATTCACTGATTCGACCGGCGTCGAATGAGGCTTGGCAATGTGCCTGCGCCTGGGCACCACGCTTTCGCAATCTCGCGGCAATCACCTATGAGTATCGCGAGTCGTATCACCGCCGGCTCGGCCTGGGCGGCATCGGTCACGAGCTCGAGCTGATGCGTGACCTGGCGGACAGGATCGGCGAGTCGCGGACGACGCGGATGACGTGAATATTCTAGGCCGGAAAGGCCGTCGCCCGCTCGACCGGCCAGGAAAGGCGGACGGCACTGCCGCCAATATCGAGGGGGCGGTCGCTGACCTGGCGCAGGGCGATGCATTCGCTACCGTCGGCAAGGCGAACGACATACTTGCGGGCGGTGCCGAGAAAGATGACGTCGACGACGGTGCCGGCCATGCCTGCCGCGTCGTCCTGTGTGGGCGCGAGCACGACACGCTCGGGCCGCACGGCGACGGAGACCGTCGCGCCCGCCGCGATCGGCTGGCGGGTCGATGCCCTGATCCGGCCGGCCGCCGTGTCGATTTCGCAGACGCCGTCGCCGGAGACGCCGACGGCACGGCCTGACAGGAAGTTGGTGTCGCCGATGAAGCCGGCGACGAAACGGGTCTCCGGCTTGTCGTAAAGCTCCTCCGGCGTGCCGATCTGCTCGATGCGGCCATGATTGAACACCGCGATCCGGTCGCTCATGGTGAGCGCCTCTTCCTGGTCGTGCGTGACATAGAGCACCGAGATGCTGCGGTCACGATGCACGCGCTTGATCTCGAGCTGCAACTGTTCGCGCAGCTTGCGGTCGAGCGCACCCAGCGGCTCGTCCATCAGAAGCAGCGCCGGCCGATAGACCAGGGCGCGGGCGAGCGCCACGCGCTGCTGCTGGCCACCGGACAGTTGCCGGGGCAGGCGATCGCCAAGACCGGGCAGCTTGACGAGTTCGAGCGCCTCGTCGACCAGGCGCCCGATCTCATCACGACCGATACCGCGCATCTCGAGCGGGAAGGCGATGTTGCGGCGCACCGTCATGTGAGGAAACAGGGCGTAGTTCTGGAACACCATGCCGATGTCGCGGCGGTAGGGCGGCAGGTCCGCGACCGGCGCGCCGTTCAGGGTGATCGCCCCGGCATCCGGCTGTTGCAGGCCCGCCACCATCATCAGCGTCGTGGTCTTGCCCGACCCCGAGGGTCCGAGCAGGGTGAGGAACTCGCCCGTGCGGAGACTGAGATCGAGATCGTCCACGGCGACAAGTGCATCATAGCGTTTGCACACGCCGCTGAGCTCGAGGACGGGCTTTTCCACCGTCCGCCTCAGGCCGGCCGCAGGCTGCGCCCGGCGCGCAGGGCGAGGTCGGCGACCAGGACCAGCAGGGCGAACACGAAGCACACCGTGGCGATGGCAGCGATCGTCGGATCGAAGTCACCCAGGAGATTGGACCACATCTGCACGGCAACCGGCCGCACCCGAGCCGAGCTCACAAACAGCGAGACGATCAGCTCGTCGAACGACAGGATCATGGCCACCAGCAGCGAGGACAGCACCGCCGGCATGATCAAGGGCAACGTGACATGGCGGAAGGTCGCCCAGGGCGGCGCACCGAGCGTCGCCGCCGCCTGCTCGAGCTGGGCGTCCTGCACGCGCAGCGCCGAGGCTACCGTGGCCACGACGTAGGGAATGTGCAGGACGGTGTGGCCGATGATCAGGCCGGTCAAGGTACCGTTGAGGCCAAGGCCGCGATAGATGCCAAACAGCGCCGCCGCCGTGATCATGCCCGGCACAACGATCGGCAGCATCAGGCAGGCCATGATGGCCGTCGCGCCCGGGATCCGGCCGCGCACCAGACCGTAGGCCGCCGCGGTGCCCAGAATCGTTGCCAGGATCGACGACGGCACCAGCAGTTCGACGCTCACCAGCAGGGCGTTCGTCCAGGCGGGCGTGGTGAACAGCAGATCGTACCAGCGCAGCGAGAAGCCGGGCGGCGGGAATTGCAGGAAGGGCGCGGCGCTGAAGGAGATGACCACGACGACGACCAGCGGCGCCAGCAGGAAGAGCGCCACCAGGACGACCAGCGTGGCGCGCAGCGCGCGCCATGGCGCCATGCCGTCGCCTCTCACCGGGCGATCTCCTTGAGGCCGACGGTGAGCTGCAGCAGAAGCAGCATCGCGCCCGTCGCCGCCAGCAGCACGAGCGACAGCGCACCGGCGACGCCCCAATTGCCGAAGGTCGCGATCTGGTCCTGGATGAGCTGCGAGATCATCTGCTGGCGCGCGCCGCCGAGCAGCGCGGGAATGATGTAGTAGCCGAGCGTGCTGATGAACACCAAAGTGGCGCCGGTCATCAGCCCCGGCAAGGTGAGCGGCAGGTAGACGCGCAGGAAGGCGCGTACCGGCGAGGCGCCGAGCGTGGCGGCAGCGCGCATGCAGGCGGGATCGATGCGTGCCATCGACGAGTAGAGCGGGAAGATCACGAACGGCAGCAGCACCTGCACGCAACCCGCAAGCAACCCGGTCATGTTGTAGAGCAACGGCAGCGGCTCATCGATGAAGCCGAAGCCCAGCAGGAACGAATTGATGACGCCGTGGCGCTGCAGGAGGATCGCGGTGGCGAAAGCGCGCACCAGCAGGCTGGTCCAGAACGGCACCAGTACCAGGAAGATCAGCCAGCGCCTGAGCCGCGGCGAGCCGTGCGCCATCAGATGCGCCACCGGGAAGGCCAGCAGAACGGTGACCGGCGTGACGATGGCGCTGATCGTCAGCGTGTTCAGCATCACCCGCAGGTAGACCGGCCGCTCCCAGAGGAGCGCGAAGTTCTGCAAGCCGGGCTGCGGGAAGGTGAAGGCACGCGACAGCAGCCAGCCGACCGGCAGCAGGAAGGTGATCAGCAGGACGAGGCCAGCCGGCAGGACCAGCCAGGCGCGGCTGTCGAGGGTTTTCACGGCCTGTCGCTAGCCTCCCCCGTCTTACGGGCAGGGCATATGGAGCGTTTTTCATATTCCTCCCCAGCTTCGCTGGGGAGGTGTCGGCGTCTTACGCCGACGGAGGGGTCATGAGTCATAGCCCGCTGTCCTTTGTGACTCATGACCCCTCCGCCTCGAATGACGGGGCACCTCCCCAGCAAAGCTGGGGAGGAGAATGAAAGGCACGCCCATATGCGAATTCCCTGGCTTTAGGGGGAGGGCTATGCGCGTCTCGCCCTTTCGTCTCACGCCAGCTTCCAGGCGGTCCAGCGCTCGGTCAGCTCCTTGAGATTGTCGCGCCAGAAGGCCTGGCTCATCACGAAGCCCTTCTTGGTATTCTCCGGTGTGGTGCAGAGCCAAGGCTCGAGCTTGGCGTCGATCCACTTGTAGGCCTCGAGGTTGGTCGGCGAATAGGCGATCATGTTGGCCACCTTCGCCTGGTTCTCGGCGACGGTCATGGTGTCGATCAGGCGCATCGCGGCGGCGCGGTTGCGGCTGCCCTTGGGCACGACGAGATAGTCGACCGCCTGGATGTTCTGCTCCCACGACAGGGCAATCTTGGCGCCCTTCTGCGCGGCATCGTAGACGCGGCCGTTGAGGATGATGCCGGCGGTTACCTCGCGATCCACGAACAGCTGCTGCGACTGCGAGTTGGTCGTCCAGAACACCGTGTGCTCCTTGATCTGGTCGAGCTTCTTGAAGGCGCGGTTGGCGTCGAGCGGATAGAGCTTGTCCGGCGCGACACCGTCGGCCAGTAGCGCCACCTCGAGCGAGGCGACGGGCTGGTCGAGCACGGTGCGCTTGCCGGGAAACTTCTTGAGGTCGAACAGGTCGGCCCATGTCTTGGGTGCGCCGTTGGGGAAGGCAGTCGTGCTGTAGCCGAGATTGTACGACCAGACGATGCAACCCACGCCGTACTCGCTGACGAAGCGCGGATCGATGCGGCCGACATTGACCAGCTTGGTGTCGATCTTCTCCAGGAGCCCGTCCTTGATGGCGACCTCGAGGAAGCCGCCGGTAATGTCGACGACATCCCAGTCGGGCGTGCCGCTCGACGCCATGGCGCGGAACTTGGCGACGTTCATCGGCCCGTCCTGCACGACCTTGGCGCCGGTCGCCTTCTCGAATGGCTCGCAGTAGCTCGCCTTCTCCGCTTCCTGGTAGGCGCCGCCCCAGCTGGCGAAGACGACGGTCGTGCCCTTGAGATCGGCGGGACCCTGCGCGCGCGCGGCGAACGGCAGCACGGCCGACGCGGCGGCGCCCGACAGGATGGTGCGGCGGGTGGGCGCCCAGGATTTGGTGAACCGGCTCATGACGTCTCCCCTTCTTCAGCTTCTCAGGTTCTCGCGCAGCGTACGTCCCGCATACTCCTTGCGGAACAGGCCGCGCCGTTGCAGCTCGGGCACCACGCTGCGGCAGAACTGCTCGAACATGCCGGGATGGTTGACCGGCGACACCACGAAGCCGTCGCAGGCGCCCGATTCGAAGATCTCTTCCAGGCGGTCGGCGATCATCTCGGCCGTGCCGACCAGCTCGCGGCCGCGGCCGCGATTCTCGGCGACCTGCACGAAGGTGAGGCCCTGCGCCTTCATGTGCTGGTTCAGCACGTCCTCCGAGCCCTTCATGCCCTGGTTGCCTTGCAGGCTGGCCAGCGTCACCCCTTCCTTGAGCTTGGAAATGTCGGCGCCGAGATTGCTCGAGGTGGCGGCGCGGTTGAGCTCGGGGTTGATCAGACTGTCGAGATAGGCGGCGCGCTCGCGGGCGATCGATTCGGTCTCGCCCAGAACGACCGAGACGCTTGGCAGGATGGCGCATTCCCCGGGTGCCCGGCCCCTCGCCTCCATACGCGTCTTGATGTCCTGATAGAACTCGCTCATCTCCTGCGCACCGCGCTGAATGGTGAAGATCACCTCGGCCCAGCGCGCCGCGAACGCGCGGCCGCGATCCGAGCTGCCGGCCTGCATGATGACGGGATGGCCCTGCGGACTGCGCGGGATCGACAACGGCCCGCGCGTCTTGATCCAGCGTCCCTCGTAGTTGGCATAATGGACCTTGGACGGATCGGCGAGCACGCCCGCCTTCTTGTCGAGGACGAAGGCGTTCTCCTCCCAGCCGTTCCACAGCGCGAAGCACGCTTCCAGCACCTCGTCGGCGCGGTCGTAGCGGAGCTCGCGCGGCGGCAACTCGTCGAGCCCGGCATTGCGCGCCTCGAGATCGGTGGCCGAGGTCACCACGTTCCACGCCACCCTGCCCTTGCTCATGACGTCGAGCGAGGCCAGCCAGCGCGCCAGGTGATAGGCGCTGTGAAAGCTGGTGGAGAGCGTGGCACCCAGGCCGAGATGACGAGTCACTGCCGCCATGACCGGCAGCACCACCGTGGGATCGAGGAAGCTGATCTGGCCGCCGCGCCGCACATAGGCGTCATAGCTGCCTTCATGGATGTCGTAGAGGCCGAACAGGTCGGCGAAGAAGCAGCCGTCGAACTTCGCGGCTTCGAGAAGGCGCGCGATGTACTCGTAGCGGCTCGGTTCGAGGATGTCGTCGAGCGTCGATTCGGGATGGCGCCAACCACCGGTGTGCTGAGCGGTCGGTCCGGTTTTCAGATAGGCGACGAGGTGCATCTGGCGGCGGGCCATCGCGGCATTATGCCAAAGGGGCGCCGGCGCGCAGCAATATTGTGCGTAGGCGAACGATATTCGACGTCGGCCGTCAGGCGCAATCGCGCGGAATGGTGCAGTCCCAGGACCGGCGGCAAACCTCGTCGGGGCCTTCGAGGGCGCGCAGCGACGCCTGCAGCAGGAACGCCTCGCGCGTGCACGAAAGCCTCGTCGACGTCTCGATACGGATCTGCCAGTCGCCGCGAGCCAGCGTCTGGGTTCGCTGCATCTCGGCGATGGCGCTCAACGGGTCGTCGTCCGAAATGTCGAACTTGAACCGGCCTTCGGTCCCCAGCTCGAGGCCGAGCCGGTCGATGCGGACAATGCCCGGCCCAACGGCGGTTGGCCGCTCGGGCGCCGCGCTTTCCGGTTCGGGCAGTGGCGGCAGGACCGCGTCCGCAGCCTGGGCCGGCCGCCGCGGCAGATCGATCGTGCCATCGAGCACCGTCACCGTCGCCACCTCCGGACTGGGCCAGATCATCGGCCAGTAGGCCGTCGAGACCGCGATCCTGATCCTGTGACCTGCCGGAATGGTCGCGCCGGCGTCGTTGAGCTGGAGGCGCACCCGGTAGCGCTTGCCCGGAACCAACGGCGCCGGCGTCTCGTGTCCGTCGCGATGGGTCAGGTTGAGAACGCCGAAGCTCACCCGCAGCGATTCGCCCGAGGGACGGACGTCGCACAGCCGAACCGCGAGGTTGGCGACTGGCCGATCGCACGCGATCTCGAGCGAGAGCATCGCCGCGCCCAGGATCTCGACGGTCTCGGAAAGCGGCTCGGTCTCGAAGACCAGTGAGCGCGAATCGTCCTCGCGCTGATCGCCCGCCTGATCGGCGGCGCGCCCGAACGGACACCAGTTGCCGGCATGCTTGCCGACCGTTTGCGCCGAGCAGATGTCACGCGGCGTCAGCGGCACGCGCTCGGACCGCAGGCCGTCGTCGCAGAGATGCAGCCGAAAGGGCTTGCGATTCACCGGCGGCCAGAACGACTCCGCGACCCAGCGTCCGGGCAGTGTCTCGTGATAGGTCGCCGGCTTGACGCTGTCGGTCATCCAGGCGCGCAGCATCGGCTCGTCCATCACGCCGGTGTCGATGCCCTTCAGCCAGTGATCCCACCAGCGCAGCATCTCCTGCAGGAAGCCGATCTGCGGGCCGGGCAGGGCGAAATGAGGGTAGGCATGCGCCCATGGCCCGATCAGCCCCTTGCGCGGCACCGAAAGATTCCGCAGCAGGCGCGGGATGGCGTTGGTGTAGCCGTCGGTCCAGCCGCCGACCGCAAAGACCGGACACTGGATCGCCTGAAAATCCTCGCACACCGAGCCGTGCCGCCAATAGGCATCGCGCCGCTGATGCCGCGTCCACAGTTCGAGGAACAGCGGCACGTTCTCGAGGCGGGCCAGCCACATCTCCCGCCAGCGTGCGCCGACCAGGGTCGGATCGGGCGGCAGGCACATGGCGCCGAAGAAGAACGAAGCCCAGCCGAAGCCGGCGGTCAGCTTGGCGCCGCCCATGTAGTGCACGTCGTCGCTGTAGCGATCGTCGGTCGAACAGATCGTCACGATCGCCTTCAGCGCGGGCGGCCGGCGCGCCGCAACCTGCAGACCGTTGAAGCCACCCCACGAGATTCCCATCATGCCGACCGCGCCGTTGCACCACGGCTGATCAGCCAGCCAGGCGACGATCTCGAGCGCATCGTCCTGCTCCTGCAGGGCGTACTCGTCGCTCAACAGGCCATCCGAGTCGCCGCTGCCGCGGATGTCGACCCGTATGCCGGCATAGCCGTGACCGGCCAGATAGGGATGAGTGAGCGCGTCACGCTCGTAGGTGCCGTCGCGCTTCCGGTAAGGCAGATACTCGAGGATGGCCGGAACGGGATCCTGCACCGCATCTTCGGGAAGCCAGATCCGGGCGGCCAGTTTCGTGCCGTCGCGCAGCGGGATCAACGTATGCTCGATGACGCGAACCACGCGCGGAAACTTTGTGACGATCAAGGAGAGGCCTCGCGAATTGCAGGTGATATCCGCTCATCGAAGGCCGACGAAAGATCCCTCGCTTGTGCTCGGGATGACAGATTCCTTGTCATCCCAAGCACAAGCGAGGGATCTTTCGTCGGCGCATCACCCAAGTTACCCTGCCAGCCCCGTCAGCTCGACACTCAGCGCGCGCAGCTTGCGACGGGCCTCGGCGTCATAGGCCTGGGCGTTGGCGCGGGCCTCGCGCAGGACATTGAAGTAGAGGCCGCTGCGGCCTTCGATCGCCGGCGACACGGCGAGCTGGAGGATCGCCTCGGCGCCGTCCTCGACCCGGCTCATCGGCGACACGCCGGCCTGACTGACCATGGTGGTGTTCATGTAGGTCGACGGATGCAGGGCGTTGACGATCACGCCCGAGCCCTCGAGCTCCTTGGCGAGGTCGACCGTGAACAGGATCTGCGCCAGCTTGCTCTGGCAGTAGGCCGCGACCCCGCTGTAGTGCCGGCTCAGCATCACGTCGGAGAAGTCGATCGCCTGCTGGCCGGCCGAGGAGACGTTGACGATGCGCGCCGGCGCGCTCGCCTTGATCAGCGGCAGCAGAAGATGGGTGAGCAGGAAGCCGGCGAGATAGTTCACGGCAAAACGCAGCTCGTGGCCGTCGGCGCTGGTCCGGCGACCGGGCGCGTTGCCGGCAGTGCCGATGCCGGCATTGTTGACAAGCAGGTCGAGCCGGTCGGTCGTGGTGCGCACCAATTCAGCGAGGCGCCGCACCTCGGCCAGCGAGGCGAGATCGGCTTCGAGGAAGGAAGCGCTGCCGCCTGCCTGCTCGATCTCGCCGACCACGGCCGCGCCGCGCACGCGGTCGCGGCCATGGACCAGCACGCGCCAGCCGGTCTTGCCCAAGGCCCGCGCCACGACGCGCCCGACGCCGTCGGTGGCACCGGTGATCAGAGCCGTCCGTCCCTTGCCTTCAGCCATGCCCGCTCCTTTTGATCAAACAATGCAACCCGTCTGCGCTTTTTCCAACATTCCCACCGCTAGTATGTGTACTCTGTAGGTCTATTCAATTGCTTGACTGGTACCATGATCGCGCTTGACTCGGTTTGTGTGGGATCGTCTGTTCAATGATCTCCCGCAGAGGTGCGATTGGCGGGCTGCTTGCAGTGGCGGCGCCCGGCCTGGCGGGGTGCGGTAGCGGTTCCCAGCGCGCGGCGCTCGGCCTTTCCGGAGAATCGTCGACCGGATATCACAAGGTACCCGGCCTCGATGCCGTGATCGACATCAGTCACAACGTGACGGTCACCGACTTCGCGGCGGTGCGCCGCAGCAAGATTCTCGGCGTCATCCACAAGGTGAGCGAAGGCGGCGACTGGTTCGACCCGTCCTATGCCACCCGCAAGCGCCAGGCCGAGGCGGCCGGGTTGTTGTGGGGCGGCTATCATTTCGGCACGCGGCAATATTCCGGCGTCGAGCAGGCCAGGGCATTCCTGTCGGCCGCCCAGCTCGGACCGTCCACCTTGATGGCTCTCGATGTCGAGGCCAACGATCGCAATCCGCGCAATACCATGCAGCTCGCCCAGGCCGAAGCGTTCGTGCAGACCGTCTATCAGGCGACCGGACGGCTACCGGTCGTCTACGTGCACCCGCGCTGGGCCAATGGCGAGAAAATGGGACGCGGCGGCATGAGGCTCAACCCGCCGATCGGTCCGCAATCCATTCTGGCGCGCTGCGACCTCTGGATCGCCGACTATCGCGAGGAGCCGGAGATTCCCTATGCCTGGGCCGACAAGGGCTGGAAGCTTTGGCAGTATGTCGCCGACGAGAGCGATAACGACGCGGCCTACGGCACCGTGCCGCGCGCTGTCGCCGGCGTCGGACATTGCGATCGCAATCTGTTCAACGGCGATGCGGCCGGGCTCCAGCGCTTCTGGACGGGCAGGAAGTAAGGTCCGAGAGCAGCGAAGGTCGCAACACGGCCTGCCGCCCGGTACGCCCTTCGCCGCCCTCCCCCACTCCTGGCAATGCCCCGGCTGCGGCACCGACAAGACGGCCTCCCGGCCGCTCGTGCCCGGTGCCGACCACGCAGCTGCACATTCATAACGCCCTCCGCAGTGGAGCTGGGGAGGACACCAAGGTCACGCCGACTTGGCCGGCGCGATCTCGGGTGCGCCATGGCCGTGCATGCGGGCAGTCTCGCCGGGCAACGGCGCCAGGCCGGCATACTTGGCGCAGGCCAGCAGGATGGCGGCAACGGCCAAGTAGGCGATGACCATCGACGGCGTGCGGCCGATGCCGATCGCCTCGGCATGGATCAGGCCGAAGAAGGTGAAGACCGCGCCGGCGCCGGCGAACGCCGCCGCCTTGGCGAAGTCGCGCTCGATGATGAACACGGTGACGGCGGCGAAGACGATGCCGCCCAGGGTGGCGCCGCCGCCCAGGATTTCCAGCCCATGATAGAGCACGCCGGTCTGGTCGAGCTTGTCCAGGCCGACTGCAGCGGCCGAGGTGCCGGCCGCATTCAGCGCGCCGTCGATCTGCGTCTTGCCCCAGGCGGCGATCTGCGGCACCAGCGCCAGCACGATGGCCGGGGCATGTCGCATCGGCGTTTCCTGAAACGCCTGAGAGCCGATCAGCATGCCGATGTAGAGCAGGATCGGCAGGATGGCGACGACCGGGATCACCGCCATCATCAGCGCCACGACGCCGAACCATGACAGCACGATCACCAGCGCGCCGGTCGCCGCCGAGTAGCCAATGCGGCCGCCCATCGCCTTCCAGCCGGGATGGCCGATATAGACCGCATTGATGAACGGATTGCCCATCAGGCAGCCGATCAGGCTGACCACGCCGTCGGCCGTGAGCACGCGCGTCGTCGGAAAGGAATCGCCCGCCGCGGCCGCGCTCTCGACATTGTCCATCGCCTCGACGAGGTCGTAGATGCCGAACGGAATCGCGGTGACCAGGATGATGCCGATGAACTGGAAGCCGCCGAAGGTATGGCCAATCGCCGGAAGGGGATAGGAGAATCCGAAGCTCGACACGGCTGTCTTCACGCCTTCAAAGCTCAGCCCGCCATAGTTGAACCCTAGCAGCGTCGAGCCCCACGCGATGACGGCGCCGACCACGATCGCCACCAGGCCGCCAGGCACGCCCTTGAAGTAGCGCACGCCGCCGAACCAATCGACCAGGATGACGGCAAAGCAGACGATGCCAATCACCGGCATCATCGCCATCTGCGCACCCGGGCGCATCGAGATGAAGGTGATCGAGATGCCGGCCAGCGAGCCCAGCAGGGCGGCGCGCGGCGTGATCTTGCGGATCCACGGTGCCACGAAACCGCCGGCCATCAGCACAAAGCTCTGCACGAACACCCAGGTAAGCCCGGCCTCCCAGGCCAGCACCGGATCCTTGGTGTTGATCAGGATCGGCAGCATGATCACGAACACGACCACGAACATGTGCGGCACGCTGATCCCCGACGGCAGGGCGCAGATGTCGTTGCGGCCGGTCTCCTTGGCCAGCCGATAGGCAAGCCAGGCATAGTACACCGTGCTCAGGAACAGCATCAGGCCGGTCGCCGGCAGGATGCGGCCGAACACCAGCTCGTCCGGCATCTTGAGCACGAAGCGCAGCAGGCCGGTCAGCACCAGCAGGTTGACCAGGATGTTGGTGCCGAACCCGAAGAAGGCGTTCCAGTCGCCCGGAACCCAAAGTTTTGGCTCGGTGCCCATCGCCTGGGCGCCTATCGGCCGGGTGCTCGTCGATACAGCCATGACACACTCCCTCGGACGCTGGCCAACCACTGCTTGTCGTCGCGCGATCAGCCTCCGCCGATTGCCGCGATGATCTCGGCCGAGCTCGTCACCCAGCCGAAAATGCCGCCCTGGGCCTTGATCATCTTGAGGCCCATCACCTGGAATTCGGGGAAGTACGAGCCGACGCAGTCCTCGGGGACCAGGCAGTCGTAGCCGCGGTCGTTGGCTTCCCGCACCGTGGTGTTGACGCAGACTTCGGTGGTGACGCCGGTCACCACGAGCTGCGTGATGCCGCGATGCTGCAGGATCGAATGGATGTCGGTGGCGTAGAAGGCGCCCTTGCCCGGCTTGTCGATCACCGGCTCGCCCGGTGCAGGATAGAGCTCGGGAATGATGTCGTGGCCGGCCTCGCCGCGCACCAGGATGCGGCCCATCGGGCCGCTATCGCCGATCGTCGTGGCGCCGCGCCCGCGCATCTTCTTCGACGGCGGCAGGTCGCTGAGGTCAGGCCGATGGCCCTCGCGCGTGTGCATCACCATGAGGCCGGCTGCCCGCCAGGCAGCCAGGAGGCGGCGATTGGGCTCGATCGTGCGGCGCAATTGCGAGACGTCGTTGCCCAGCATCTCGCCAAAACCGCCGGGCTCGAGGAAATCGCGCTGCATGTCGATGATCACGAGCGCGCAGCGCGCCGGGACGAGCTCGAAGGCGTAAGGCTCCGCCTGGACGATCGACATCTTGTCCTGCACCGCAGGCTCCCCCAGCCATGGCCGCTGCTACCGGTTAGCGGTGCAAGCGCTGTGCCAAGCTAATCAAGGGTGACGCGATAGCGGCTTATGGCAAGCGCCGAGACGATGACGAGCAGCAGCGTCAGCGCCACGAGCTCGAGGGCAACCTCGGAAATACCGGCGCCCTTCAACATGACGCCGCGCACGATGCGCATGAAGTGCGTCGCCGGCAGAACCTCGCCCAGCCATTGCGCCCATTGCGGCATGCCGCGGAAAGGAAACATGAATCCCGACAGCAGAATCGAGGGCAGCAGGATGAAGACCGACGCCTGCATGGCCTGCAGCTGGTTCTGCGTCACCGTCGAGATGGTGAAGCCGATCGCCAGGTTCACAGTGATGAACAGGGCAGTACCGAGGCCGAGCAGGCCGGGATCGCCTTCGATCGCGACGTCGAACAGGACGCGGGACACCACCAGGATGACGATCACCTGCACCGAGCCGATGGCGATGTAGGGCAGGATCTTGCCGATCATGACCTCGATCGGCCGCACCGGCATCGCGAGCAGGTTCTCCATGGTGCCGCGCTCGCGCTCGCGGGTCACGGCGAGCGCCGTCATCATCACCATGGTCATCGTCAGGATCACCGCCAGCAGGCCGGGCACGATGTTGAGCCGCGCCTTGCCCTCCGGATTGTAACGGCGCTGGATGACGAGCTCGACGCGGCCCGGTTTGCTCTTGAGAGCCGCCAGCGGGCCGATCAGGTCGCGGGCAAGGGCCTGCTCGATGGCAGGCTGCGCCGCCGCCAGCGGATTGGCGGCCGCCAGCGGATCGGTCGCGTCGGCATCGATCAGGATCTGCGCGCGCTCGCCGCGCACCAGCCGGCGGGTGAAGTCGGACGGAATGGTGACGACGAACTGCACCTCGCCGCTTTGCAGCAGCTTGCTCGCCTCGGCTTGCGAGCCCGGCCGGTGGGTGAAGCTCATGTAGCCGGTGCTCTGCAGCGCCGCGAGCGTCGTGCGCGTCACCGTGCTGTCGTCGGCGGTGATGACGGCGGTCGGCAGGTGGTGCGGATCGGTGTCGATGGCATAGCCGAACAGCAGCAGCTGCATGATCGGCACGCCGAACATCATGGCGAAGGTCAAGCGGTCGCGGCGCAGCTGCTGCGCCTCCTTGATGATGATGGCGAGCAGGCGCCGCCAGAAGGTGCCGGTCACGACGGCCCCGCATTGTCGGTGGCTTGGCCCATCAGGTGGATGAAGACGTCCTCGAGCGTCGGCTTGGCCTCGGTCCAGACCAGATGGTCGGAGCGGAACGGCGCGATGGCGGCAAGCAGCGCATCGCGGTCAGGGCCCGACACGTACAGAGTCGTGCCGAAAGCCGCCGCGGCCGTCACGCCCGGTGCGTCGCGCAGGTCGTGCGCCAGGCGATCGGCGCCGGGTCCGGTGGCAATGAGCGAGGACAACCCGGACGCCGCAATCACCTCGTCGGCCGTGCCGCGCGCCATCAGCTGGCCGTAGGCGATGTAGGCGATCTCGTGACAGCGTTCGGCCTCGTCCATGTAATGCGTCGAGACCAGCACGGTGATGCCCTGCGCGGCATAGGCATGGATCTCGTCCCAGAAGGCGCGACGTGCCTTGGGGTCGACGCCGGCGGTCGGCTCGTCGAGCAGCAGCAGCTTGGGCTCGTGCAGGACGCAGGCGGCGAGCGCCAGGCGCTGCTTCCAGCCGCCGGACAGCGCGCCGGCGAGCTGGCCCTGGCGGGTGGCCAGGCCGAGTTGCTCGAGCGAACGGTCGACGCGCGCGCCCAGCCGGTCGAGGCCGTAGACCCGGCCGACGAACTCGAGGTTCTCGCGGATGGTGAGATCCTCGTAGAGGCCGAAGCGCTGGGTCATGTAGCCGGCCTGGCGCTTGATGGCGTCGCGCTCGCGCACCAGGTCGTGGCCGAGGCAGGTGCCGCCGCCGCCGTCGGGCGTCAGCAGGCCGCAGATCATGCGCAGCGTCGTGGTCTTGCCCGAGCCGTTGGGACCCAGGAAGCCGCAGATCCGTCCCTGCTCGATCTGCAGGTCGACGCGATCGACGACGGTGCGCGGCCCGAAGCGCTTGACCAGGTCGTGGACATCGATGGCGAGCGCCATGGCAGCCTCACTTCACGAACGGCGCGACGGTGACCGGCAGACCCGGCGGCAGCGCCGTCTCGCTCGAATCGGGCCGCGCCTCGACCAGGAAGACGAGCTTGCTGCGCGCACTTTGCGAGTAGATCACCGGCGGCGTGTATTCGGCGCGCGGCGAGATGTAGATGATGCTCGCGGTGAGATCGGGCGGGCAGGTGTCGCAGGTGAAGCTCACCTTCTCGCCAGGCTTGGCCTTGGCGATATCTTCCTCGCGCACGAAGAATCGGAGCTTCACGCGTTGCGGCGGCAACAACGACAGGACGGGCGTGCCGGCCGGCACCCATTCGCCGATATTGAAGAAGGTGTTCTCGACCAGCGCATCCTCCGGCGCGACCGGCATCAAATCCTCGAGCTTCTTGCGCGCCTGGTCGAGATTTGCCTGACCCTGCACGATCAGCGCCTTGGCCGCGTCGATCTCGTCGGGACGGGCGGCGAGGTTGGCCACTCTCTCCTGGGCGGCGAGCGATGCCAGCCGCGAGCGCAGCTGGCGTGCCTGCGATTCGGCCTGCGACCTCGGCCTTGGCGACGACCGGGTCGATGATGAACAGCCGGTCGCCCTTCTTCACCCGATCGCCGCGGTTGACCGGCCGCTCGATCAGCCGGCCGGCGCTCGGCGGGGCGATCAGGCTGGTCTCGCCTTCGACATAGCCGAGATAGCGGTCGTCAGCGGCCGCCAGGCCGAGCAGCGGCTGCCACTGATCGCGCGCGACATAGGCCGCGCCGGCCAGCAGCACGACCAGGATCGCAACGAGCGCTCGGACGGGCGGGCGTTTCATGACGGGCCCTCCGGAGCCGGCCGCAGGGCATGCAGCATCAGGTCGGCGTGATGGCGGGCGAGGCCGCGCACGTCGAGCCGCTCGCCGCCGAGCGGCTCGAACACCGTCTTCCACACCATGCCGAGCAGCATGGGCGCGACCAGGGAGCGGACCGTGAAGCCCGGATCGACCCGGCGGAACTCGCCGCTGGCGACGCCCCGGGCGATCAGGCCTTCGAACAGCGGCACGCCGCGGCCGATCACTTCCTTCAGGTAGAAGCGGCCGATCTCCGGAAAGGCGCGCGACTCGGCGATCACCAGCTTGGCGATGGAGGCCATCGGCGTCTCCTCGACCCGGCTCGCCATGAAATCGAGGATGCCGGGGATCAAGGCTGCCACCGGGCCGCGATGCGCCTTCGCCAGCGCCTCGACCGTGCCGATGTTGGCGCTGATCGTCTGGCGGATGACGCCCTGCAGCAGCGCCGTCTTGTCGTCGAAATAGAGATAGATCGCCGCCTTGCTGAGCCCTGCCCGCTCGGCGACATCGTCGAGCCGGGTCGCCGCGAAGCCCTTCTCGACAAACAGCGCCAGCGCGGCGCTCAGGATCTCTCCTGGCCGTTCCGTGGGCGCCCGACGCTGTTTGGCAACTTGTTTCATCGTTATTACTTACTGGTCAGTTAGTATGGAGTCAAGGACATTGCACGGCGCATGAAGATTGTCACGGCCCGAGCGGGAAGCGTCTCAGCAGGTTCTCGGTATGAACGTCGGCGGCGCAGGAGCGCTGCAGCGGCGACGGCGACGGTCGGATAGCTCGGATTGTGGACTTCAGCTCATGGCGAAGACCGGTACACGCTCAGCCTCACCGGGTGTGAACGCCAGCGCCTCCCAGAAACCGGCTTCTTCCAGCAGGCCGCGCAAGCCTTGCCGATCGGCTTCACTCAGCTCGGCAAACATCTGCTTCAGCCACAGCCAGGTGTTGGCGGCTTCTGATCGGGCGATGCCGGTGAGGCGCACGCCGTCGACCTCGTAGCTCGTCATCTGCTCGCCGCGGGCGACGGCCTGGCTGACGGCGCGCATCATTGGCACCAGGCTGCGGCCGGCGAGCTTCACCAGATCGCGCACCGTCTCGCTGCTCGCGGACGAGGCGGACCACTCGCCGTCGTGGCCCGAGAGATCGTCGATGTAGTGCGTCCACTGGAACAGCCGCACGGCGCGTTCGCGGATGATCTTCGACGGCGTGGGATCGATGACGAACTGCGAGAGCATGCCGTAGAGGCCGAAATCGGCGATCGACGGGCGCTCGCCGAACAGGAACAGGTTCCTCGACAGGCCGGCTTCGAGGATATCCAGCAGCGCCTCGTATTGGCGGAGGAACAGCGGCATCGCCGCCGGATTGGCCGCGCCCAGGATCGTACGCAGACTGCGTTGGCGGGTGGAGAAGCGGGCGATGCCGGCCGACAGCGCGTCCTCGCCGACCGCGCCCAGCCAGCCGTGCATCTGTCGCCGCGCACAGAAGCTCACGTCGTCGTCCGAGGTCCAACGAAAAGCCAACAAGGGAAGCGGCAGCCACTCGTCGGCAAAATCCTCGACCAGGCGCGCGAGGAAGCGATCGGCCGGCGACGGCGGAATGACCGAACGCCCGTCGGCGTGGCGGGTCTCGAGCTCATGGATGATCGGCGTGGAATCGACCCAGCATGTGCCGTCGGGAAACTGCACGATCGGGAACATCGGCTTGCCCAACGGCTTGAGCTTCTCGGTCTGCGCCGTCCCATCGAAGCCGCCCAGCACGATCACCCAGTCGTGTGGGATGCGCCGATAGCGCATCACAGCCCGCATCTTGTGCGAATAGGGCGACCCCGGCCCGCCGAAAATGCGATAGCGGTCAGAGGGTCGAGGCGCCATGAGTGGTCTCCGATGACAGATCCCTCGCTTACGCGTTTGCTTCGCAAGCGCCGTAAGCGAGGGATCTTTGTATCATGCTCGCGAGGTTCAGATCAGGAACACGCCTTTGCCGTCGGCCTGCTTGTCGAACAGGGTATAGGCCTCGGCGGCCTGGTCGAGCGACCAGCGGTGGGTGAACAGCCGGTCGACGTCGATCTTGCGATCGACGCAGAACTCGGCGCAGTCGGCCTGGATGACCGTCGAGAAGGTCCACGAGGCGATCAGGGTCAGCTGGCGGCGCAGCAGCTGCGGGCTGACGTCGATCGTCACCTCGCCGCCTTCGCCGACGAAGCACATGGTGCCCCACACCTTGGTGCTGCGGATGGCGGCCAACCGCGCCTCCTTGCTGCTCGACGTGTCGAGCGTCAGGTCGGCGTGCTTGCCGTGCGTCAGGTCCTTGATCGCCTGCACGGGATCGTTGGAGCCCGGATTGACCACGTCGTCGGCGCCAAATTCGCGGGCGCGCGCGAGGCGCTGCGGATTGACGTCGAGCGCGATCACGCGCGCCCCCATCGCCTTGGCGAACTGGGTGGCGGCAAGACCGACCGGCCCCTGGCCGAAGATGGCGATGGTGTCGCGGCCCGACAGGTTCATGCGCCGCAACGCGCCATAGGCTGTGCCCGAGCCACAGGAGATCGCCGCACCGGCGCTGAAGCTCAGCGCCTCGTGCAGGCGGACCATCGTGTTGGCCGGTACCTTCAGGTACCGGGCATGGCCGCCGTGGGCGTTGTTGCCGTAGACCTTGATCGGCACTTCCTGGCAGAGCTGCTGCCAGCCCGAACGGCAATGGCTGCACTGCGCGCAGCCCTGGTAGTGGTGCACCATCATGCGGTCGCCGACCCGCGCCTCGGCCGCCGGCACGCCCGGGCCGACAGCAACCACGACACCGCACGGCTCGTGGCCGGCGATCACCGGATCGGCGCTCGGCGGCACGCCCGAGGCCGGCCGGGCGCCGCCTTTGGGACGGCGATACTGGTGCAGGTCCGAACCGCACATGCCGGAGGCCTTCATCTCCAGCACGACCTCGCCGGGCCCCGGGGTCGGGTCCGGGAACGACATGATCTCGACCGTCCGATCGCCGGTGAACACAACGCCGTGCATGTTTCCTCCCTTCGTTGCCGGGCCCGACTCTACCGGGGTTTTCTCGCCTCGCCACTCGTCGGGTCCACTTGCCGACCTCTCGGGCGCCCCAAGCCATCAGACTCTCGGCAAGTTCTAAAGGGCGCTCGGCTGGTATCATCGCGAGGTCGACACCGCGCTCGCGACGTTGGCGGTCTAGCCCTTGCCGTTTGTCCGGGCGTCGAGCCATTGTCCAGGTGCCCTGTCGGCGCCATCACGGCCGGCGTTGGCAAGGACTCGTTCCGACAGCCCGGCCGATTGCTGCACGAAGGCAAGCGGCCCGTTCCAGTCGAAGCTGCGATAGACCGCCGCCAGGTTGGCGTACGGCGGCGACTGGGCGAACAGCTGGAACGTCAGCCGATGGCCGGCATAGTCGGAGTTCAATAGGTCGCGGGCGAAGGCGAGCAGCTTACGCCGGTCCTCGGCCAGCCAGCCCTCGTTCACCGTGTAGTACTTGTCGAGCCACGGCCTGGTCTCGGGCGCCTCGAACGCCGCCTTGTCGGGCGTGACGCAGATCTGGCCGCCGCACAGCTCGCGCGCGATGTGCATCATGTGATGGAGCTGCGAGCTCGCCAGCACGCGGCCGGTGAACAGCAGTGACTGGTTGGGCATCAGGAGGCCGCCCGGGCTGCGCTCGGCGAGCGCAATCGCCGCCGTCAGGTGGGCGTTGATGCCTTCGCGGTAGACGGCGAGCTCGGCCAGCTTCTCCTGCACCGCCTGCTGCTTGTCGAGGCCGGTCTGGCGGGCGTTGAACAGCGCCGCACCGATCATCATGTCGGCGAGCTTGAGGTTGCGCTGCACGAAGGCGAAGGCCGAGTAGCGGTGCAGGGTCGCGCGAATGAAGGTGGCCGCCTTGGTATGGCGGTAGAACAGCACGTTCTCCCACGGAATCAGCACGTCGTCGAACACGACCAGCGTGTCGACCTCGTCGAACTGGTTGGCGAGCGGATAATCCGCGCTCGGCGCCCGGCCGGTGAAACCGGTGCGGCAGATGAATTTCAGGTTGGGCGAGCTCAGGTCGCAGATGAACCCGACCGCATAGTCCGACAGCGCATCGTTGCCCCAGTTGGCGATGGTCGGCTTGGTGAAGGCCTGGTTGGCGTAGGCGGCCGCCGTCTCGAACTTGGCGCCGCGCACGACGATGCCGGCATCGGTCTCCTTCACGGCATGCAGCAGCATGTCGGGATCCTGTTCCTGCGGCGGCTTGGAGCGGTCGCCCTTGGGATCGGTATTGGCCGAGACGTGGAACGGGTCGTTGTGCAAGACCCTGGCGACGTGCTCGCGGATGTTCTTGGAGAATTGCGGATCGACCTCGGCCAGGACGTCCTGGCCATCGTAGAGCGACCAAACCTCGCCCACCGTCTCGTCGCCGACACGCGTGACCACGCCGCCGACCTCGTTCAGCAAGGTGTCGGTGGCGCGGCGCTTGGCCCACCAATCCTCCTGCGTGTGCGGCAGCTTGTTGGCGATCGCGTGCCGCTCCGCCCCATCGGCATAGCTCATGACGTCGCGCGTCGCCGGGTCGTGCTGCATGTCGTAGAACCGTGCCCGGATGTCGACCAGCGGCTTGAACATGGGATGGGTCGTGACATCCTTGACCCGCTCACCGCCAACGTAGACGCGTCGGCCGTCGCGGATCGAATCGCGATATTGTGCACCCGTGCGGATCATGGGCCCTCCTTGCGCGCCACTATCCATGGCGCTCGA
>Ga0310811_10001086_pt1 | contig 34873 bp, 25 predicted proteins | sample YCmetagenome_FD_207642 | JGI IMG/M metagenome (GOLD analysis project Ga0310811, IMG submission 207642) | Soil microbial communities from experimental microcosm in Duke University, North Carolina, United States - YC | ecosystem: Engineered > Artificial ecosystem > Soil microcosm > Unclassified ... | reverse complement strand
ACGGTGCGATTACCTACGCTGGCTATATCATCGGATTCCCGGCGGACACGAAAGAATCGATCCTGCGCGACATCGAGATCATCAAGCGTGAATTGCCAATCGACATTCTCGAATTCTTCATGCTCACTCCGCTTCCGGGCTCCGAGGATCATCAGACGATGGTCAGGAACGGTGAATGGATGGACCCGGACATCAATAAATACGACACCAACCACCGGGTCACGCACCACGCGAAAATGCCGGACGCCGAATGGGAAGAAGCGTATCGGTGCGCCTGGAGTGCGTTTTACTCGTACGAGCACATCCGCACGATCGTCACTCGGGCAGCGCAGATCCCGAACGGCCGACCGAAGACGATCATGCGCACGATCGCCTGGTTCAGGCTGATGATCGAACACGAAGGTGTGCATCCGCTCGAAGGGGGAGCCCTGCGAATGAAACACCGCCGTGACCGCCGTTGGGGGCTACCGCTCGAATCGCCGCTTCTTTTCTATCCGCGCTATTGGAGTGAGACCGTTGTCAAGTTGGCAAAGTATCTGCGCTTCTATCTCAGGACCGAGGCTGTCCTCAGGGAAGTCATGAAGGCACCGGAACGTTACGCCTACACGGATACCGCCATCACGCCGCTGCAGGAAGAAGAGTTCGAGCAGCTTGGACTCTTTCACGCCACGAGCGGCGGCGAGGCAGCGTTGGCTGTCCACCACCGGCGTATTGCCATCCGGTCATCGCACTCATCTGCAGCGTGATATCGTCGAAAGTGTCGTCCACTTTTCCGGGTACACATGCGACACGAAACAGTAGATCACTCTCGTCGCGGTAATAGCACGGACGACTGGTGTGTGTTGGCATAGGTGGACGGTCTGGCAGATCGAATTCGATAGCCGCTTTCAAACGGGGATACTGCCCGACTATGCGCTTACTTCCATCTCCCGAACTGTTTGAATGATCCTCGTCTTCATACGGAAGAACATTTCGCTGTCCCTCAATGCCAGTGTGCGGGCAGCACCCAGGTGAGCAGTGACATCGATGTCCTCGATGATGCGCGCAGGACGCCGTGAAAACATGATGATCCTGTCGGCCAGGAAAACGGCTTCTTCCACGTCGTGAGTCACGAAAATGACGGTGCGCGACTCTTCGCTCTGGATGCGGCGCAGTTCGACTTGAAGCTGCTCGCGCCGCTGCGCGTCGAGCGCGCCGAAAGGTTCGTCCATCAGCAAGACCTCCGAACCGGCCGCCAGCGTGCGCGCGATAGCGACGCGCTGGCGCATGCCACCTGATATCCGGTTAGGGTAAGTGTCCGCGAACTCATGAAGCCCGACGAGGCGAAGATAGTGATCGGCGCGGCGGCGCTTTTCCTTTTTGGAGAGGTCGGGTCTGTACCGCATGCCGAACGCAACATTCTGGCCGACCGTCAGCCATGGAAACGACGAGTACGACTGGAATACCATGCCGCGCCGCTGATCCGGCTTGCCGACCGGTTCGCCCTCAAGGCGGATCTCACCCGTGCTCGGCGTATCGAGCCCCCCCGACATGCGCATCAGGGTCGTCTTCCCACACCCGGAGGGACCAAGAAACACGACGAACTGATTGCGTGGAACAGTCAGATGGAAGGGTGTATCGACGACCGGCAATCCGCCGAAGCGTTTGGTGACGCCATCGAAAACAAGGTATTCGGTGGTTCGGATATTCATCAGTCAGTGGTCTTGAGGTAACCGAATACGCGTCGGTGCAGCGCACGAATTAGTTGGTCGCTGACGAGCCCGATCAGGCCGATCACGAACACGCCGGCCATCACGCGGTCGGTCTGCATGTAGCGGCGCGCATTCCAGATCACAAAGCCGAGGCCGCTGTCGGACGCGACGATTTCCGCGATGATCAGGTAGGTCCAGCACCACCCCAGCGTGATGCGCAGGTTGTCGACGAGATTCGGCAGCATCGCTCGCCAGGCGACATCCGCGAGAATCTGGAAAGGACGCGCGCCCAGCGTTCGGGCAATCTCGATGTACTCGTTCGGGACGCGATTGGCGTCGTCCACCACCAGCAATACGAGCTGGAAGAACGTGCCGAGCCAGAGCAGGAATATCTTGGTTTCCTCCCCCACCCCGAACCAGATGATGCTGATCGGCACGAGCGCGGGCGTCGGCAGATAGCGGATGAAATCGACGATGGGTTCGAGCGCCGCATTCACAGGCCGGTAGCTGCTCATCAGCAGGCCGATCGGAATGGCCATTGCCGCGGACAGCGCGAATGCGGCGAGAATCCGCCCGATCGAAACCACTGCATTGCCGACAATCTGGCCTTCAAGCACCATGACCCAGAGGCTTTGCGCGATCTCGACTGGCGATGGAAGAAAGGTGGGATCGAGCCAACCCTCCGATGAAGAGATCTGCCACACCAGCAGAACGGCAAAACTGGCGCCGAGCCCGACCAGAACGTTGGCCCGGCGGCTGATGCTGCCACGAAAGGCGAAGGCCTTGGGAAGCGGTCTGGTCACTTGAGGTCGTTTGCCGTAATCGATTGCAGGGCAGAGTTATCGAAAGAACTCGCCGCCGACAGCGTGTGATCCGATGCGCCGTTCGCGAGATTCAATTGCATCAGCGTATCGAAGGTGTGATAGATGGAACCAGGCTTCTGTGTCGCGCCAAAATACTGCTTTGCCATGTCGAGCGACGTGTACTTGAGGCTGCCGTCGATACTCGCCTGGAAATCCTTGTCGCTCAAATTGAAGTGAGGTGCGGCGAGGTGAATGAAATTGGCCGGCTGGGTCTTGTAGTAAGCGATTGCCTTGTACACGCCAATCAGGAAGTTCTTGTACGCAACCGGATCGGCCTTGAGTTTCGACTGATTGACGATGATCGCGTCGACGATCGTGCCCGGATAGCTTGCGGACGAAACGAGAATGTGTGCGCCGCGTTTTGCGTCAAGCGTGACGGCCTTGTTCATAAACGGCTGGAACGTGCCGATCGCTGCCACGCTGGTATCCGAGAATACCGACAGCGCGTCCGATCCCGCTGTCTGCTTGACCTTCATGTCCTTATAGCTGAGCCCCGCCTTGCTCAATTCAAGTTGCAGCAGAAGGTAAGCAGGAATATCAGTTTCCATCGCGACCGTCTTGCCCTTCAGATCGCTCACCGTTTTGATCGAACCATCCGCGACCACGCCGTCGCCGCCATCGGATTCGTCGATGGTGCCGATCATCACGCCGGGTGTCGACGGGCTGCGCGGGCGGCGTTGATAGTCGTCGACTGTACGCATGTCCACTTCGATATCGCCGTGAGCGATGCCTGCCAGCGCATCGGCCTGTTCATCGTCGAACTTGACCGATACTTTCAGCCCGAGCTTCTTGAAATAGCCCAGATCGTTTGCCACGAATACAGGCGCAAATCCCGACCAGTTATTGCAGATCACGCGTATGGTCTTGTCTTCGGCGTGAGCGGCCTGAGTGACAGCGAACAGACCGAACGTGAGCATGGCTGCGAGAGCGGTGCTTTTATGAACGAGACGGCTCGACATAGAATGTATCCCTAACGAATGTACAAGATGGAGACTGCAGCGAGAAAGAATCAGCCTGACGCCGGATTGGCGTCGCCAACCCAGCGGTTCATGCGGACATCGACGGCAAGCGACTTCTGATACATCGCGCGATAGTGCGGAAGCCATTCTGCGGCATCGCGCATCAAGGTATCGCGCTGTTCGGCCGCCGCGTTCATGATGGCGCGTGCCTCCTGCCGCAGCGCGGGTTCGTCGATGGTCAGAAGCTTGCCGTCTTGCATCACCACGTGGCCTGCGACCATCGTCATGACGACGGCCCGGCTTGCGTCCGCATACACGAGCTGGCGCGCGATATCGTTGAGCGGAGTAAACGGCAGCGTGTCCAGATCGAGCATCACCAGATCAGCCTGGAAGCCGGGTGCAAGGCGCCCGATCCGATGCTCCTGACGCATCGCGGCGGCTCCGCCCTCGAACATGCATTGAAGGATTTCGTCCGCGACGGGCCAGCGATCAGGATCGGAATCGCCGATCGTATGGATCAGCGCGGCAGTCTTCATGACCGACCACAGGTTAACCGCGTCGTCCGCAATGATTTCGTCGGAGCCCAGTGCAATCGGAACACCTGCCTGCGCCAGCCGCCGGAACGGCATGACACCGCTGCCGAGCCGCAGATTGCTGATCGGGTTGTGAATCACCTGGGCACGGGCGCGCGCCAGCAGGGAAATATCGTCGTCGTCGATCCACACTGCGTGGATGACATTCATGCGCGGCGACAGAAGCCCGAGATCATCGACATAGCGGATCAGCGAGCGGCCGTTCAGGCACACTTCGCCGAATACGCGCTGAAGTCGGGTTTCGAGCATGTGAATGTAGAACGGCAGATCGTGCGCATGGCTTAGTGCATCCAGCGCGCGCAGATAATCGACGCTGACGCGCTGCGGCGCAGAGCACGAAACTGCGGCCCGCAGGCGTCCATCACCGGACTGATGCCACGTATCGACCAGATAGCGATATTGACGCAGCAGATCGTCCATCTGCATGGGCGCCGGTGCTTCGAGTCTCGCGCGGAGTTCTGCCGGAACGATATCGCCAAGAAATGGAAGTTTCGCGATTTCCGGCAGGTTGGGCTGGTCAAGCGCCACGGTTGCGCGCATGCCGATATCGCGGTACGCGCTCATGACCGCATCTATTTCCGCGTGGCTCGGCGCCGGCAGAAAGAACGCATCGTCTTGCACTGACGTGACGCCGAGCTTTAGCATTTCCGCGGCGCCGATCTGCGTGCGCACATAGGCGCTGCGGGCGCTGACGGCGGCGTCCGGGGTCGCAGGCACCTCGTAGAGCATGAAGAGTTCGAGCGGCAGACTGTCCAGCGCGCCTTTCAGAAAATTGGTCGGCGAATGGAAATGGGCGTTGATCAGTCCCGGCATGACGAGGTGCCCGGTGCCGTCGATGACGACGTGCGCATCGACGATACCCAATGACGCATCCGGGGCAATGGCGCGAATCGTGCCGTGCTCGATAACGATGTCCGCGCACGCATGCTGCGGGCATCTCGGGTCCATCGTCAGAACACGGGCGTTCCTGATAACGGTCAAGGGTCCCGCACCGTCGCTTGTCTGGGCCGAAGACGTGTTCGCCGGCCCAACAGGGTTGTCGCTCATCGCGATCACCTTTCGCTGGACGGGCACGCCAACCCGACATCCTCTGTGAGAAAGAGGAGCGCTTCCTTCAACGGTTTTGACGTTAAAGGAAAGTTTTTTCGTCGTCAACGCATCAAAAAACAGATTGCCGTCGAAGCGGAATCATATGTGGCTAGTGCTGCTTTCGCGTGGACATGCGCCTTCATCAGTCATGAGTCATGACCCGGCCGAACTGCTGCTGGTCGTATTCGTCGATGGCCGCGTCGTACATGCGCCATTTCGCAAGATCGCCCCCTTGCGAAGAATGGCGAAGCGGTTATCGCCAATGAGGGCTGTTGCAGAAGGTATCTGATCCTGAGGGTGTCCGGATTGAACGCGTGCTGGATGCTGTCACTTGCAGGCAACCCGCGCGCCGATCGAGCGTTCTGACGCGTCGGCTCGGCATCGAAAACCGGGTTTTTCAACGGAATAGGCCGCCTCCACCCCGTCCGCAATCCACCTCCCCGACAATCCGCGAAGCCCCCTTTTCAAGGCGCCTATGCTTCGGACGCCTTCTCGATGGCCGCCGACGCATCCCGCTGCGCCGCCATCAGCGCATGCAGGCTGACGAGCCCGGCGCCGTCCTGCGTGCTGTCCGTCGTCGCGGCGCGCTGCGCGCGCGGCTCGTGGTCGTGGATCGTGGCGCGCACGATCGGATAGATCTGCGTGTCCCACTTGCGTCCGCTGAACACGCCGTAGTGTCCGACGCCCGTCTGCACGTGATGCGTCTTCATATAAGGCCGCAGCCCCGAGCAGAGTTCCTGCGCGGCAACGGTCTGTCCGACCGAGCAGATGTCGTCGCGCTCGCCTTCGATCGTCAGGAGCGCGGTATGGCGGATCGCGCGCGGCTCGACCACGCGCTCGCGCACTTTCAGCTTGCCGAGCGGCAGCGCATGTTGCTGGAACACCGAGCAGACGGTGTCGAGATAGAACTCGGCCGGCAGATCGGTGGTGGCGAAATATTCGTCGTAGAACGTGCGGACCGAATCGGCCCTTGCAGGGTCGCCCTTCGCGCGTTCGTAGTGCATCTCGGCGAACGACGCGACGTGCCGCTCGACATTCATCGACATGAACGCCGACAGCTGCACGAAGCCCGGATACACGCGCCGATACGCACCGCGAAAACCAGGCGGCACCACGCTGATCAGATAGCGCTCGAACCAGTCGAGCGGCTTGCTGTTCGCGAGGTCGTTCACTTTCGTCGGATTCACGCGGCAGTCGATCGGACCGGCCATCAGCGTCATGCTGGCGGGCTGCGCGGGATCGTGGTCGGCGGCCATCAGCGACACCGCCGCGAGCGACGCGACCGTCGGCTGGCAGATCGCGACGAGGTGCGAGTCCGGCCCGATCCGGCGGATGAACGAGATCACGTGCTCGACGTATTCGTCGAAGCCGAACGGGCCCGCCGTAAGCGGGATGTCGCGCGGATTGTGCCAGTCGGTGATGTACACGTCGTGATCGGCGAGCATCGTGCGCACGGTGCTGCGCAACAGCGTCGCGAAGTGCCCGGACATCGGCGCGACGACCAGCACGCGCGGCTGCACCGGCGCGCCGTCCTTGCGAAAGTGCAGCAGCGAGCCGAACGGCGTGCGCTTCACGACCTCCTCGGTGACCGTCAGCGTGTTGCCTTCGACTTCCACCCGATCGATCGCGAACGGCGGCCGCGCATGCGACAGACCCGCCATTTCGATCAGCTCGCAGCACGCGTCGAGATAGCGGGCGTGCGGCGTCGCCGCGAGTTCCGGCCACGCGGCGAGCGTGGCCCGCGTCGACGACGCAACCGCGCGCCACGGACGCGCGACTTCCGCGAGCGCCTGCCAGGCGGGGTACGAGAACGGATTCATGGTGGCTGTGGGTCCGAACGGAAGTCCGGTGGATGAGGCTCCGCTCAACGACGCAACACATGTGCCAGTGAAGCGCGACATTGGCACAGTGCTTGCACTTCGCACATCGGCCACGTCGCGGCCCGCAGTGGCCATTCGTGGCCCCTCGTTGCCCCTCCAGGCCCCTCGTGCGCAACCGCGCGCCGGCTCATGCGGGCTCCGTTACCCGGCAGCGTAGCGCTCTGCCGCTGCAAAGTAGTGCATCGGATGACGTTCGAGGTGCGCCGCCGCACAATCGGCGCGCGGGGTTCCCGTCGTCCGGTCACGCAATGGCCACGCGGAGGCATGCATGAACACGATGCAAACGACGCTGACGATCAGCAGCCGCAACTACTCGTCGTGGTCGTTGCGCGGCTGGCTGCTCGCGAAACTGGTGGGGCTCGAATTCGACACCGTCGACGTGCCGGTCGACGACGCAGCCGCGCGCGCGGAACTGCTGTTGCTGTCGCCGTCGATACTCGTGCCGTGTCTGCAGCACGACGGCATCAAGATCTGGGACACGCTCGCGATCTGCGAATACCTGAACGAGATCCGGCCCGAAGCGCATTTGCTGCCCGCGGACAGGAAGGCGCGCGCGCATTGCCGGTCGATCTGCGGCGAGATGCATTCGGGGTTCAGCGCGCTGCGCTCCGCGCTGCCGATGAACCTGCGCGGACACTTCGCGGACTTTCGCATCTGGTCGAGAGCGCAGGACGATATCGCGCGGATCGTGACGATCTGGCGCGAGTGTCTTTCCCTGTATGGCGGGCCGTGGCTGTTCGGCGAAATCGGCGCGGCCGATGCGATGTACGCGCCGGTCGTCACGCGCTTTCTGACCTATGACGTGAAGGTCGATCCGGATATCGGCGCGTACTGCATGCAGGTGCTGCAGCACCCGTTCGTCGCCGAATGGATCGCGGCCGCGCAGGCGGAGACCGAAGATATCGACGAACTGGACGTCGAATTCTGATCCGCTTTTTTTGGGGTCGCGCCACGCGGCCGGGCGAAAAAACCGCCCCGTACCGGCGCGAATCGTCGACGCCGGAAACGTGAAATACTGGGCCTCGCTCGTTCGCTCGTGGAGGCACGCGATGAAACGCCGTGAACTGTTGGCGATGCTGGCCGCAGGTGCGATGGTGCAGGCGGCGACCAGCGACGCAGAAGAGCGCGAAGCGCACTACACGCAGGACATCGCGCTTCCGAAGCCCAACGTCGCGGGCACGATCACGCTGGAACAAGCGATCGAACGCCGCCGGTCGGTGCGCGCGTTCCGCGCGGAATCGCTGCCCGTCGGCACCATCGGCCAGTTGCTGTGGGCCGGGCAGGGCGTGACCAATGCGGATGGAACGAGGCGCGCGGCGCCGTCGGCCGGCGCGCTGTACGCGCTCGAACTCTACGCGGTGACCGCCGCGCAGGTGATGCACTACGTTCCGGCCGGCCACCGCGCGCAGACGCGCGACGCGGCCGATTTGCGCCCCGCACTGAAGGCGCTGTCGCTCGGGCAGGCGTCGGTCGGCGAGGCGCCGCTCGTGATCGCCGTGGCCGCCGACCCGGCGCGGCTGTCGGCGAGATACGGCGCGAGAGCCGGCGTGTATGCGGACCTCGAGGCCGGGCACGCGACGCAGAACCTGCTGCTGCAGGCCGTCGCGCTCGGCCTCGGGGCGGTGCCCGTCGGCGCGGTCGACGGCCCGCGCGCCGCGCAGACGCTCGCGCTGCCTCACGGGCAGACCGTCGTCTATCTGGTTCCGGTGGGCTTCGCGGCGTGAATGGCGGCGTTTCCGCGCCGATTTCACTTCCCGCCGTTGACGTTAATAAAGCCGCCCGTCGCGAACGACGCCTTGTCGCTCAACAGCCAGACAATCGCCTCGGCCACTTCGTCCGGCTGGCCGCCGCGCCCCATCGGGATCGTGTCTTTCAGTCGGTCGACGCGCCCGGGCTCGCCGCCGCTCGCGTGTATGTCGGTGTAGATGTGTCCGGGACGCACGCCGTTCACGCGGATGCCGTCGCGCGCGACTTCTTTCGCGAGACCGATCGTCAGCGTTTCCAGCGCGCCCTTGGTCGCCGCGTAATCGACGTATTCGTTCGGCGAACCCATCCGCGCGGACGACGACGACACGTTGACGATCGCACCGCCTGTCCCGCCTCGGCGCGTCGACATCCGGCGAACCGCTTCGCGCGAACAGAGGAACGGGCCGATCGCATTCACCGCGAACAGGCGCTGCAAGCGCGCGTGCGAGATCTCCTCGACCCGGCTGTGAGGCGCGATCATCGCCGCGTTGTTGACGAGTCCGCCGATCGGGCCGAGGCTGCGCGCCGCGGTGTCGAAGAGCGCGATCACGTCCTCTTCTTTCGAAACATCCGTCATCACGGCGATCGCGTTGCCGCCCGTCGCCTCGATGTCGGCGACGACGCGCGCAGCCGCCTGCGCGTCGGATCGATAGGCGATGCACACCGCGAACCCGTGCTGGGCTGCCAGCTTCGCGGTCGCCGCGCCGATGCCGCGGCTGCCTCCGGTAATCACCAATGTCTTTGCCATGAGTAAAGCTGTTCCCCGTTGGTTCAAGTGAGTTTTTCCAGTCGCGTCGTGCAAGCGCGCGTCAGCCGGCCCATGCGCGGACATCGAGAATCGCGTCGGCGAATGCCTGCGGCGCTTCCTGCGGAAGGTTGTGGCCGACGTTCGGCACGATGCGGTTCTGATGGCGTCCGGTGAAGCGCGTCGAGTCCGACTGTCTTTCGCCCGCCGGCGTGACGCCGTCGGCGTCGCCTTCGAGCGTGATCGTCGGCACGGTGATCGGCGGCATGGCGGACAAGCGGCGCTCGATGTCGTCGAATTGCGGATCGCCGTCGACGAGCCCGAATCGATGCCGATACGAATGCACGACCACGTCGACGAAATCGGGGTTGTCGAACGCCGCTGCCGAGCGTGCGTACACGTCGTCATCGACGCGCCACGTCGGCGACCACAGCGACCACAACAGACGACAGAACGCGCGCCGGTGTTCAGCGAGTCCGGCCCGGCCGCGCTCGCCGTGAAAGTAGTACTGGTACCAGAGCCGGTACTCCTTGTCGGGGTCGGCGGGTTGCGACGCGGCCGCGATGTCCTGGATGTTGTAGCCGTTGACCGACACCAGCGCGCGCGCTCTCGACGGATACAGTGCCGCCACGATGCATGCCGCGCGGCCGCCCCAGTCGTATCCGCCGAGCACGGCGGTGTCGACCCGAAGCGCGTCGAGCAGCGCGAGCAGATCTGCGCCGAGCGCCGCCTGCTGGCCGGAGCGCAGCGTCGTGGGCGCGAGAAAACGCGTGGGCCCGTATCCGCGAAGGTACGGCACGATTACGCGGGCGCCCTGCGAAGCGAGGCGCGGCGCGACTTCGTCGTACGCGTGGATGTCGTAGGGAAAACCGTGCAGCAGGACGACGGGCCAGCCATTCGCGTCGCCTTTTTCGTCGTACGCGATATCGAGCAGGTCGGTTTCGATGTGCTTCAGCATCGAGCGCTCCTTCGCAACAAATGGTGTGTCCGGTGGCGGCGTCACAGCCCCAGACAAACTGTTCCGGCCGCGACGATCATGCAGGCGAGCCAGCGCGCACCGCTGACCGTTTCCCGCAGAAACACGCGCCCGATCAGCACGGCGAACACGACGCTGGTCTCGCGCAACGCCGACACGGTGCCCATCGCGCCCGACTGCAGCGCCCAGATCACGATGCCGTAAGCGGCGATCGACCCGAGGCCGCCGACGATCGACGACGCAACCGACAGCGGCTCGGCGCGCAACGGTGCGAGGAGCAGCGCGATGCCCCGCACCGCGACGAACAACACCGGCATCAGCCAATAGAAAAGAAACATCCACGCGGTGTACGCGAGCGCCTCGCCGCCGGACAACCTCACGCCGACGCCGTCGATCACCGTATATGACGCGATCGTCGCGCCGGTCACCAGCGCGGCCAGCAAACCCGTGCGCGATACCTGCCGACCCCACAGCGCGATCGCAATGATGCCCCCCGATATCATCGCGATCCCGAGCGCGTGCAGCGGGCCGATCGCTTCATGCGCGAACAGCGCCGCGCCGAGCGTGACGAGCAGCGGCGACGACCCGCGTGCGACCGGATAGGCGAGCGCGAGATCGTTGCGGCGATACGAGCGCACGAGGCTTATGTTGTAGAGGATATGCACGAACCCTGACGCGACGATGTACGGCCACGCGGCGCGCGCCGGCAATGGCGTGATCCAGACGACGAAGGCGGACACCGTCGCAATCGCGATGCTCATCCAGGTCATCGATAAAAAACGGTCGCGGTTGCCGTGCAGCAGCGCGTTCCAGCTCGCGTGGAGCAGCGCGGCAAACAGCACGGCACCACCGGTATAGCTCAGCATGAATGGCGGCCGAAAGAGTGAGTTGAAAGCGTTGCGAGAAGGATATCTATCTTGTGGAGCGCCAACAAACCAGATAAATTGCCGGTTCGCGTTAGAGAAACTCTTTCGAATGAAACGGCTATTGCCCCCGCTGAATGCGTTGCGCGCCTTCGAGGCCGCGGGTCGGCTCGGCAGCTTCAAGGAAGCCGCCGCGGAACTGCACGTGACTCAGGGGGCGGTGAGCCAGCAGGTGCGTCTGCTCGAAGCGTGGCTCGGTGCGGCGTTGTTCGAACGGCTCAACCGGCGCGTGGTGCTGACACCTGCTGCGAGTGCGTATCTGAACGAGATCGGCCCGCTGTTCGATCAGCTGTCGCGGGCAACCGCGCGATACGGTGTGCTGGAGACGGCGTCGCGTTCGCTGTCCGTGAACGCGCCCGCGACCTTCACATTGCGCTGGCTGGTGCCGCGACTGGCGAGATTCCGCTTCGCGCATCCCGACGTGGACGTCAACGTGGAAACGTCGAACCGGCCGCTGGAGAGTCTTCAGGACGACTACGACGTGATCATCCGCGGCGGTCCGGACACGTTTTACGGCTACGCGATGCGGCCTTTTCTGTCCGAGGAGCGGTTTCCGGTCTGTAGTCCAGCGCTCTTGCAGCGCGTGCCGCTTCGTTCGCCGGAGGACATCCGGCAACATACGTTGCTGCACACGTCGAGTCTTCCGCGGCTTTGGCCCGACTGGCTGGCCAGCGCGCACGTTTTTGCGTTGACGCCGGCCGCGACGCTGACCTTCGACCACTTCTATCTGACGTTGCAGGCGGCGATCGACGGCATCGGCGTCGCGATGGGGCCGACCGCGCTGGTCGCCGACGATCTCGCGGCCGGCCGGCTTGTCGCGCCGTTTGCCGGGCCGCGTTTGCCGTCGCGCAGCTATTGCACCTACGTGCCGGACGAGAAGGCCGGCGACGAACGCGTCGCGCTGTTCGTGTCGTGGCTGGAGCGAGAGGGTATCGCCCCCCAGGTTCGGATACCTTAATGTGGAATGTTCTCGATCGCCGCTGCGCTCAGGTCGCTCGGGAAGCAGTGCGGATGCTCGAAGCCCATCGGGTGCGGACTGGTTGCATACACGATGTTGTCCGTGTGGTTCGGCCCCTGGCCGGCGGGTACCGTTCCGAGCCCGGCCAGCTTGCGCATCCGGTACGCAATCGCGTGATCGGCGCACGCGCTGTCGCCGCTCACCCCTAATCCTCCGATGACTTTTCCGCCCGCATAAAGCGCGACACCGCCGCCGAAGGTGATGATGCCGCCGAGCGTATGTCCAATGCCGCTGCCCTGTTCGAGAAAGCGCACATCAAAAGGATTCGAGTTATTCAATCCATAAAGCGAGCCGCCCGGTTGAGTGGCCGCATAGAGGTTTGCGGTCGACAATGCGAGTGCGTCATTGCTGAAGCCATTCGCCGTAAAGGCCTTCGCAATGGCGATCGCGCGACTGCCGGGCCACGCATCGCCGGTCGAGATCACCGTGCACAGGTGTCCCTGCCGGTCGACGATGGCCGCCCACATCCGGTTGGGTTTGAAGATTCCGCCGTTCGCGTCGGAGAGATTCACGACTGTCTGTAACTGTTTCGCGACCAGTGCGACCGTGCCTTGAGGCATGTTGCATCGGCCTTGCTGGACGTCGTCGTCGCCACCCGCAAGCGCTTCATGCGAGTACGACGCGATACAAAGGGCAGCGGCAGCGACAGTGAGCATTTTGCGCATGGCAATTCTCCTGACGATGGATTGAACAGCGGGGAGTGGGCGAGAAGTGGAACCTACAATAGGACATTCAGCGAATTAAACAAGATTAACAATATCGAATGGAATTGCATTAATTGGAGAATTAATAGGCGGCGTGGATTGGTATGCAATTCTTCGACATCGACGAATCATTTATCTAATGATTGCGCGAGGCAAAAAAAGCCCGCCCGGCCAATCCGGCCGGGCGGGCGCATTGCGATCCTTCGATAATCGGCGTTACGCCGGCATCAAGTCTTCGGCGCGCGGTCGACCACCACGCCCGTCGTCGGATCGACGAACAGCTTGCGCTCCTCGTCGTTGCCGTTGTGATGGCGCGAGAAGTCGAACATGCCCATGAGGCTGCCCGACGTCGCGTCGAACGAGCCGCCGCCGATGCGCTGTCCATCGAGCCAGTTGTCCTCGATGAAGCGAACCACCGATGCCTGATTGATCAGCGTATGGTCGACATAGTTCTGCTTCGCCCACGGCGAGATCACGATGAACGGAATGCGCGTGCCGGGACCGCAGCGGCCGTTGACCGGCTTGCCGGACAACCCGTCCGGTGCCGAGCCCGTGCCGCAGATGCCGGGACCGTTCAACTGATCGGCGACCGAATCGAACGACGCGCTCGTCGGCATCGCATACGCATGGTCATACCAGCCATCCGAGTCGTCCCACGCGACGATCACCGCCGTATCGTCCCATTCCTTTTGCTGCTGCAGGAAATTGACGACCTTCGCGACGAACGCCTGCTCGTCGAGCGGGTCCGAATAGCCGGCGTGACCGTCCTGATACGCCGGCGCCTTCAGGAAACTCACTGCCGGGAAATTGCCCGCGTCGACTGCGTTATAGAAGTCGTTGATGTCGTACTGGTGATTGGCGGGGTCGCGCGTGCGGCCGTTCTTCTCCATCGTGTGCCCGATCGCGGCGATCGAACTCGGGCGCAGGTGCTGCGGATTCGACGTCGACGCGTAGTACTGGAACCAGTTGTGGTGCGGAATGTAATCGGCGGTGGCCGCGCCGACCACCGTCGACAGCGTGCTGCGCTTGCAGCCGGTGGTGCCGTTGCTGTTCACCGTCTGCAGATCGAAGCCGCCCATGAAGCCGCCCCACGACACGTTGCGCGCGTTCAGCAGGTCGCCGATGTTCTGGCCGCTCATCAGCACGGCATCGGTCGTGCTCGAACAGAGATCGTTGGCCGGGTCCACGTCGTTGATCATCGTGAAGCCGCCCTGGCCGTCGTTCACGTAGTACGAGCCGGCGGCCGACGGCTTCTTCGTCGTCAGCACCGGTTTCATCCCGTTGGTCTGCCCCGCGACCACTTCGAGCGCGCCGGGCGTCGACGGGCCGTATGTCGACGTGTACGCGTTGTCGCTCATCGCGAAGTGCTGCGCGTAGTTCCACAGCGCGGTGACCGTGTTGCCGTCGTAGTAGCCCATCACCTGGCCCGTCGTGCCGAATGCGCCCGCGCCCCCGCTCGTGGCGTTACCCGTGTACTTCGGGAAGAGATCGGCCTTGCCGTTGTCGTACGCCTGCTGCTCGGCCGTATACGCGTGGTTCTGGTCGGCGGTGGCCGCCTGCGTGCGGTCGAGACGGAACGGGTTGGTCGCGCCGGCGCCGTTCAGCGGATTCGTTGCGTTCGGGTTGTTCGTGAGCAGTGCGCCCGAAAGACCGTTGACGTCCGGCGTGCCGGGCAGCGAGCGGAAGCGCGGTTCGCCGGCCGGGTTGGACGCATGCGGGTAGGTCGCGAAGTAATGATCGAACGAAACGTTCTCGCCGTAGATCACGACGATGTGCTTGATCGGGGTGGCCGTGTGAACGTCGTTGGGCCGGCTGTTGTCATGATCGTCGGCGGCGCTCCACGCGATCGTGGATGCGAGTGCGATCGCGGTCAGCGAACCCAGTGCGAGATGACGCCATTGCATATCTGGCTCCTTGTTGAACTTGTATTGCGGGGACGGGGCGGCGGATGAACTGCGCGGAGGAGAGATCGGAACAGCTGCAACATTTGAGCACCCGTATGTGAACACTCGGGGTCAGTGGCCTTACGGAATATTTTCTTTTCGCGAGAAATAAATCAGACATTATTCGCGGGACGGTTTATAGCCATCGTCGAGTGTCTTGACGAACGCGATGATGTCGTCGATGTCCTGATCCGTCATCGCGGGCTTGTCGCCGGCCTTGCGGTCGAACGGCGCGTCCGTCACATCGACGTTGGCCTGGTATCGCGCGGGGATATCGTCGTATTTTTCGACATGGCCTGCGGCGTCGCGCGGATAGATCTTTTCCGGATGCGTGTCGCGCAGGTTGTAGAAATCCAGCACGTGCTTCAGATCGTGATAGACGCCGTTATGAAAGTACGCGTGACGCGTCGCGGCGTTTCGCAATGTCGGCGTGAGAAACATTCCGCAGTATTGCGTCTCGGTGGATAGGTTCGAGCGGAACGGGCCGCACAGGCCGAGGTCGTGGAAGCGCGGGTCATGGTTCGCGGGCAGCGCGGCGTTGCGCGGCACGCCGAGCGCTTCGTATTGCGTATCCGTGAAGAGCGGCGGCTGGCCATCCTTCGTCGGCTGGCTCAGGTGACAGCCGGCGCAGTTCGCCTTGTCCGGGTCGTCGAATAACTTCAGTCCGCGCAGTTCCGCGTGCGTGAGACGCACCTTGCCTTCGAGCCAGTAGTCGTACTTGCTCGTGAACGCATGGAACGACGGATCTTCGACTTGATAGCGGCCGATCGCGAACATCGCCTCCGACACCGCGAGCGCATGATTGCTGAACAGATTCGAGCCGAACAACTGGCGAAGGGTGTCTGCATAGCGCGATTTTTCGAGCTTCACGGCGACTTCGTCGATGCTGGTATTCGCCATTTCGACCGGGTCCAGCATCGGTCCGACGGCCTGGCTTTGCAGCGTATCGGCGCGGCCGTCCCAGAAGAGGCCGCCTTGTGGCACGAGCGCGGGCGCGGCAGGCGCCGTTCCGGCGCTCTTCGTCGCGCGCTGCACGCCCTGTGCCGCCGATGCTGCCGCGCTCAGGCTCACCGGCGTGTCGGCATCTGCCTGATCCGGACCGATGCTGAACGACGCCTGGTGATACAGATAGGTCAGCGACGGCGGCGGCCGAAAGCCGGCCTGATTCATCTGCGGACCGCCGATCTGCACGGACAGATCGTTCGGCGGCCCATACGCGCGCTGCGGGCTGTGACACGACGCGCACGACTGCTGTCCCGATGCGGACAGCGACGGGTCGTAAAACAGCTGCTTGCCGAGGATCGCGACCGCGCTCAATGGCGCGACGGGCGGGCGAACGAGGTGAACCGGATGCGGATTCGCGCCGGTCAGGTCCTCGACCACGTCGCCGATCGCGTCGGGCATCTGCGCCGGATAGACGAGTGCACACGCACTCGCGACCGCCAGCAGCAGCGCCGCGGCGACGCTCGCGTAAAGCGCAGGCCGGCGCGCAAAACCGGTCGCGCGAGCGGGGCCGGCTTGCTCGTCGTCTGAAGGGAGCGAAGGGACCGAGGGGACCGAAGACGCGGAAGCGTTCGAACGAAGGGTCATGGCGCGGCGGCGTCTTCCTGTTCGGTGTTCGTCGCAAGCAGAGCAACAGGCATTGCATCATCGCGATGTGACGATACCGAGGCAGAAACCTTTCGGTCGATTCGTTTCCCTTTCGATTTCGCCGGCCAATGCTTTCAGCGCGAACGAGCCGGCGTGAGCGTCATCGTGTGAACGGCGGGGCCGGGCAGGAACGGCGCGGCGCCTGCATGCACCCAGGTTTGATGTCCCGCGATGAAATACGGCGACGCCGGATTGCCCGACTGCCCGCCCGGCATCTCGAAGATGCCGTCCTGCTCGCGCCCCGGCGACACCGCGAAGCGCTCCGATGCGCCAAAGGTCGGCGTCTGCACGCGCGGCATGTTGATGTCGCCGGGCAGCGGATCGCGCGGCGTGCCGAGCCAGTCGCGCACCCAAGGCAGCCACGCGGGCAGCAGCCGCGCGAACGGATGTGCGATACGGGCGCGATTGCGCTCGCCCCAGCGTGCGTCTTCGAGGTTCGTGCCCTTCGGCAAGCGGCGAATCGCGTGGTCGATCCGGTCGAGCATGAACGCGCGCCAGTCCGCGAAGCCGTCGGGTACCCACGCGCGATGGTCGGCGAGCGTCTCCATCGTCGCTTCGTAGCGCGAGTTCGCCGCGCGATACGACAGGTTCGGCGCGTTCTCGCCCATCGTCTGGTCTAGCGGGCCGAACCAGGCGTCGTACAGCGAGTCGTGGAATGCGCGCAGCAGTCGGTAGCCGACGGCGTTCACGTCCGCGCGGCCGTTCCACGTGTCGACGAGTTGCCGGAACCGGGCGCGCTGCGGATGGCCCGCGAGCGCGGCGGGGTCGAGCGCGTCGAGCGCCACGCGTCGCCACGGTTCGATCCAGAACGCGCGGTCGTCGGTTTGAATCGACAGCATCGCGTGCTCGTTCGCGTTGGGCAGCGCCAGCAGGTCGTTGCGGATCTGCGTGGCGCGCGCGCCGAGATCCGCGCCGCCGTCGCCGATCCGTGCCGCGTCCGCGAGCGGCAGCACCCGGTTGTTCGCGGTCCAGATGCGGCCCGACGGCGGGTCGAGACGCGACGGATACGCATCGGGCGGCAGAAAGCCTTGCCAGCCGGTGTACGTGTTGGAGTGGAACGGGAGGCCGGCGAGCGTCGTCGCCGCGTCGGCGTCGGCGTCGCGATCGGCGAAACGCGGCAGCGGCCCCGCGAGCGTCCAGCCGATATGCCCTTGCGCGTCGCCCACGACGAAATTCTGCGTGGGCACGCCCGACGTCTGCGCGACGCGCAATGCATCGGCGACGCTCGTCGTGCTTTCGAGCCGCACCAGATTCGCGTTGACCGCCTGCGGGTCCTGCGCGACCCAGTGCAGCGCATACGCATGCGAGCCGGCGACGAGTTGCGGTCCCCAGCGCGTTTGCTCGACCGGCAGATCGACGCTCGCGCCGCCGTTCACGTCGATGCGTTCGTGGATCGTCCGCGCGGTCTCCCATCTGCCGCCCGGCACGCGGTAACGCAGCGGATCGGCGGGATCCCGTTGCAGTTCGACCAGATCGACGAAGCGGCCGTAGCTGTTCGTGAACGCCCACGCGATGTGCCCGTTGCTGCCCGCGACGACGAACGGCGTGCCCGGCAGACTGACGCCCGTGATGTGCCGCATGACGCCATCGGCCGCCGGGTAGACGAGCGACACGCGATACCAGATGTTCGGCAGTGACAGGCCGAGGTGCATGTCGTTCGCGACGAGCGCGGCGCCGTGCGCGGCATGCGCGCCGTCGACGGCGAAGCCGTTGCTGCCGACCATCGAATCGATCGCCGCTGGATCGTTCGTCAAACCGGCATCCGCCGTGCCGACGATCGATGCGGTGGCCGGAACGCCGGCCGCGCGCGGCCCGTCGAGCCACGGCGGCCGCGTCGACGGCGGTTCGGCCGGTGCCGGCTCCGATGCGCTCGCGCCGTCGAGCGGCGCGTCCCAGCGGCTCGTCGCGGGCAGCAGGAACGCGAGCAGATCGGCGCTTGCGTGCTCGCGCAGCGTCGCACGCGACAGCACGCGCGTCACCTGCCCGTACTGCAGATCGAAATACATCGCGTAGACGGTGAGCAGCGTGTCCTCGGCGCGCCACGCGGCAGGTTGCGTGCGCAACAGCCAGTATTCGAACGGCCTTGCGCGAAGCGCGTTCAGCCCGTCGTTGACGCCGGCCGTATAGCGTTCGATCAGTTGCCGCTGGTCGGCGGGCAACGCGGCGAGCGCCGAGCGCGCGCGGTCGCGAAAACGCAGCGGCCGGTCGCGGCGGTCCACCGGAAGCGCGGCGCCGCCGATCAGTCCGCTCAGTTCGCCGGCCGCGACGCGGCGCAGCAGGTCCATCTGGAAGAAACGGTCCTGTGCGTGAACGAAACCGGTCGCATACGCGACGTCGTCGCGCGCGCGGCCCTGGAGCGTCGGCACGCCGAGCGCGTCGCGGGCGATCGTGACGGGCGCCGACAGCGGCGCCGCGTGCGTGCCGTCGAGTGGCGGCAGGCTCGCGCGCAACGTCGCCCATCCGGCGAGCACGGCGGCTGCCGGCACGACGACGGCCGCGCACAACAGCACTAGCGGCCACGCGCGTCGGCGCTTTTGCAGGTCGGGGCTCGAACGGGTCATGGCGGATTGTTTTTGGCGCTTCGCTGAGGTTCGAATGAGGTTCGAATGACCTCGCGCGTTGCTGCGAGGTCGCTACCCGGAGAGTCTTTCGGCTGCGGCCTGCAGCCCGCCGAGGATGCAGTCGGCCAGATCGACGGGAAATCCTTGCGGCAGCCTCGCACGGACTGCGCGCACGACGGCCGGCGTGCGCGCAACCAGATCGTCGAGCACCGATGGCGCGCCGCGGCCGTCCGACGTCACGACGCCGAAACGCTCGCCCATCGCGAGCCAGTGTCGGCGCTGGATGTCGCTCACGCGCCAATGCGCGTTCTTCGATCGAACCGCCATCGCCATTTTCGCCCGGAACGGTGACAGTTTTCCCGGGCCCTCGCCGAGAAGCGGGTACGCCGACAGCACGTCGTACAGCGGCGCGAGATCGTAGGCGCCGCGCGCTCGCAGGAACAGGCTGAAGTTCTTCGCGTGGCCGTCCGTCGCGCACAGCATCCAGAACAGCACCTGGGCCTGGAAAAACGTGCGCCGGTCGCGCTCCGACTGGCGGGACGTCTGCAGCAAGCCCATGATGCGCTCCACGCCGGGGCCGCCGTCGGCCTCGTATTTCAGATGCGGCGGCGTGCCGGTGACCTGGCACAGGTCTTCCTGCGGAAGACGGATGAGCCACCGCGTGCCGTCGTCGTTGATCCACCACGTGCGGTCGAACCGCTCGACGGCGAGCACCTTGACGTCGTCGAACTGCATCGGCTCGGTGCGCGCGATCGGCATGTCGTAGGCCGCGAGGATTTCCGAGCAGAGCCACTCGTTTTCGACCGACTCGCTCAAGTCGAATTGCAGGTTGCCGACGAGGCCGAGCGGCAGTTTGAAGATGTGCGAAGTGGGCGTCGCGCCGTGCGGGCGGCACCATCGGCCGTTCAGGCGCAGCAATGCGGTTTTTTCCTGCGCGCCGGCTATCGAAATGCGGAAGTCGTCGGCGGCGGCCGCCTCAGCCATCTGCGCGGGGGCCACGATACCGCGCAGCAGTTGCGCGACTTCGGTATCGGACAGCGGTGTCGCGTCGACCGTCGTCACGTCGGCGGGGGGCACGCCGTCGGGCAGGATCTGCAACGCGCCCGCGCAGTCCCGGCCGATCTCGGTCAGCAGCGTGAACGCGTCGGTTGCGCCCGCCTTGAACCGGCGCGCGACGCGTTCGCGGATCGCGTTGCTGTCGGGCAGCAGATTCTCGAAGTAATCGCGGACGGCGTCGCCCCGATGCGGGCCGTTGCCGGGCGTGAACGGAAGCGACAGCGACAGCGGCCGGCCCTGCCCGGAGGCCACCCAGTCGCGGTCGTACTGGAGGACTTCGCCGGCCTGCGGACGAATGCTCCACGTGCCGACGAACGCGCCGTTCATCCAGAGGCCGAGGGCCTGGGTGTGAGAGCGTCGTCCCACGGGCTCACCACGTCGGGCCGGAGGAGGGCGCGCGTGTTTGCGCGTCGTCGTCCTGGCGCAGCACGAGTTCTACCCCGAGGACGTTCAGCAGTTGCAGCAGGCGGTCGACGCTGACCTTGTCCGCGTTGCGCTCCAGCGCGGAAAGGGTCTGCTGGGTGACGCCGAGCCGCATCGCGGTGGCGGACTGCGTCAAGCCGGCCTGCTTGCGAAAGCCCTGGAGAAGCGCCGGCAGCTGCCCAGCGGTGTTCACGGTGAAATCGGGCATACAAACCTCAGGCTGTATTCTGATTTTACAAACTTTAGTTTGTAAAACCGAAATACGCAACAGGATTTGTAAAACAGAAATACAGCCTTTGGTTTGTGGGCCTGGCTAACCGTGTGCCGCGAACCGCGGCGTCATCCGCACGACCCGATCTCCCCGCACGCGGTGCAAAAGTCGCAGCCGTCCCGGCGAATCACCGCGTTCGCGCCGCACGATTCGCACTTGCGCCCGAGCATCGCGTGCGGCGCGGCGAAGGTCGCGTCGGCCGGCAGCGCGTTCGGCCCGTCGAGCACCTGTTCGCCGGATGGCGCGAGCGCCGCATGCGCGGGGCCGTCCGGCGCGGCGTCGTCCGGCGCGCGTGGGGCCGTCAATGCGCCGCGCTGCCGCGCGAGCAGCCGCGACGGCACCTGGTTGCCCTCCGCGTCGAGAAAGCCGCGCCGATGCAGGATCTGCTGGATCGCATACGCGATCGCCGCGACTTCCGAGTCGTGCCACAGCGGAATGCGCTTGCCGTCGAGCCGCTGCGTCTCGCCGAGCCGCACCTGGCCGCGGTCCCACGACACCTTGCGCATGTCCTGCAGCGCGCGCGCGACGAAGCCGCCGCGCGCCGCGAGCGACAGCGAGCGCATCGTCGCGGTGATCCATTGCTGCGACTGGTCGCGCTGCCCGACGGGGATGAAGAACTCGATCGGCCGCTCGATCGTCAGCTGCTCGCCGCTCACCATGCCGGTCACTTCGAGGAACGACACCGCCACGTACAGCGACACCTTGCCGGCCTGCGTCAGATATTCGATCTTCTCGATCACGGCGGGCAGCTCGCCGCGCGGCCGGTGGTCGATCGCGACGCGCAGCGGATCGTGCGTGACCGTGCCGTCGATGCTCGCCTCCTCGACGGCCGGACGCGCGACCTCCAGCACCGCGCCGAGCGTCTCGTTCGGCCGGTAGGTCGCGAGTCCCTTCAGCCCGCGCTGCCATGCATCGAGATACAGCCCCTCGAACGCGTCGAACGGATAGTCGGCGGGCACGTTGACCGTCTTCGAAATCGACGTGTCGATATACGGCTGCACGGCGGCCATCATCGCGACATGTTCCTGCGCGGTCATCTCCAGCGCGCTGACGAAATAGCCGGGCAGCGTCTCCACGTCGCCGCCCATCTCGCGATAGAGCCGCCACGCGCGATCCTCGACCGTGAACGTCTGACGCGAGCCGTCGGCCATCACCTTCGTGCGCTGATAGGTCCACGAGAACGCCGGTTCGATGCCGTTCGACGCGTTGTCGGCGAACGCGAGGCTCACGGTGCCGGTCGGCGCGATCGACAGCAGATGGCTGTTGCGAATGCCGTAGCGGCGGATCGCGTCCTTCAGGTCGTCGGGCAGGCGCGACGCGAACGTGCCTGCTTCGAGGTACGTCTTCGCGTCGAACAGCGCAAACGCGCCGCGTTCGCGCGCGAGTTCGACCGACGCGCGATACGCGGCGTCGCGCATCGTCCGGCCGACGCACGCCGCGAATTCGCGGCCTTCCTCGCCGTTGTAACGAAGGCCGAGCATGATCAGCGTGTCGCCGAGCCCGGTGAAGCCGATGCCGATGCGCCGTTTCGCGGCGGCCTCCGCGCGCTGTTCGTCGAGCGGCCACAGCGTGACGTCGAGCACGTCGTCGAGAAAGCGCACCTGCGTGCGCGTGCGTTCTTCGAGCGCGGTCCAGTCGAACGACGGCTCGCCGCCGTTCATCTGCGCGAACGGGTCGATCACGAAGCGCGTCAGATCGAGCGGCCCGAGATTGCAGCAGCCATACGACGGCAACGGCTGCTCGCCGCACGGATTGGTCGCGCGGATCGATTCGATCGCGCGCAGGTTGTTGTCCGTGTTCATCTTCGAGATGAACACGACACCCGGCTCCGCGATGTCGTACGTCGAGCGCATGATCGTGTGCCAGATGTCGCGCGCGCGTTTTTCCGCGTAGACCCACAGGCCGTCGTCGCGCCGGCGCACGTCGGACGCGGCGCGCAGCGCCGGCGACGGCTCGGCGCGATGCACGAGCTGCCACGGCAGGTCCGCTTCGACCGCGCGCATGAACGCGTCGGTGACGGCGACCGACACGTTGAAATTGTTCCAGCGTCCCTTCGAATGCTTCGCCTCGATGAATTCGAGCAGGTCCGGGTGATCGCAGTCGAGCACGGCCATCTGCGCGCCGCGCCGCGCGCCCGCGCTTTCGACGGTGCGGCACGACGCGTCGAACACGTCGATATAGCTGCACGGGCCCGATGCGCTCGATCCGGTCGTGCGCACGTACGCGCCGCGCGGACGGATCGACGAGAAGTTGTAGCCGACGCCGCCGCCGCGCCGCATCGTTTCGGCGGCCTGAAGGAGCGCGACGTAGATGCCCGGCAGCCCGAGGTCGTCGACGCCCTGGATGCTGTCGCCGACGGGCTGCACGAAGCAGTTGATCAGGGTGGCCTCGATGCCGCTGCCGGCCGCGCTCATGATGCGGCCCGCGCCGAGCGCGCCGTGGCGCAGATTGTCGAAGAAGCGCGCTTCGATCTCTTCGCGCAGCGCCGGCGGCTCGGCGGCCGCGACGCCGCGCGCGACGCGCCGGTACACGTCGTCGACGGTCCGCTCGTCGCCCTTGGCGTATTTCTCGAGCATCACGTCGATGGCGAACTGTTGCGGGGCGAGCTGCAGCGGGGGCGCGGTGACTGCCATGATGATCTGGTCCGGTTGGGCGCCGCGGGGGCGCGGGTGGGTCGGAAACCGGTCAATATGACGGCGATCGGCGTCGGCGGGGAGGGACACTTCGGCGCGACGCGTCAACGTTACCCTACGCATCGGGCATGCGCAATTTGCGCTCGCGAACGCACGGCGACGCCTTCGCCGGCGCGCCCGGCGAAGGTCGAAAGCGGGAAACGGACAGAACGGATAAAGCGGCGGGGAGCTAAGCGGTGTGCCCGCTCATTCGACGCCGAGATTGCCGAACACTTCGGCGGCGATCATCACCGATGCATTCAGCGGCGCGGGACGTTCGGCCGGCTTGAACACCGCGTCGCCGCGGCGGATCTTGCGGCGCGTGACGACGCAGGTGCCGGACGTGTGCGCAGAGCGCCGCCGCCAGCGTTGCTCGCCATAATGACAGCGGCCCGGTTCGATCCAGCGGATCACGAGTGTGGTGGCGGAGCGTTCCAGGACTTCGATGCGAATACCGTTGGCTCCGTCGAGCGCCAGGCATCCCTTGTTATTCATTGTCGGCTCCGCGTTACGTGGTGTGCCGCAATGTAGTCTCGCGCGACACAGAGTGCCATTCTGTCGCCGTTGAAACACTGTTCCAGAGATAGCAACAATGGTACCCGGGGTCGTTTCGATGTACGGAGGAATGCGGCGCGGCGCGGGATCGCCGTCGATATCTCATATTTGTGCAACGCAGTGTTGTACAAATCGCGCTAACAAACCGGTATCGAAGGGGGTGGGGAGAGGGACGGAACGGTTGCGTTGCGGGCCACTCTTACCCTGAGGGCGGAACGCTTTCGCCAACAAAATACTTACGAGGTTACATGATCCGCCGTCCGTCCGCTCCGAACTCCCCACCCGATCCGAAGATGCAGCGCACCGCGTCCGCCGTGCTGTACGCGGCGCTCGTGCTGCTCGCGCTGTGGGTCGTGCGCGAATTCATGCCGGCCGTCGCGTGGGCGTGCGTGATCGCGATCGTGCTGTGGCCCGCGTATCGCGCGATCGAGAACCGCCGCGGGTTTCGCGGCCGCACGACGGCGATCGCCACGCTGCTGACGCTAGCGGTCGCGCTGCTCGTGGTGCTGCCGGTCGCGGTGACGATCGCGCAGGCCGCCGGCGAGGCGCACGAGCTGATGCAGTGGGTGCACGCCGCGCAGCAAAGCGGTCTGCCGGTGCCCGGCTTCGTCGAGCGTCTGCCGTTCGGCAGCCGCCAGGTCGCCGACTGGTGGCAGGCGAATCTCGGCGGCCCGCTGAACACGTCGGCGATGAAGGGGCTGCATCCGGAGGCGATGGTGTCGTTCGGGCGGCAGTTCGGCGTGCGGGCCGCGCACGCGGCGATGGTGTTCGGCTTCATGCTGATCACGCTGTTCGTGATCCTGCAGGCGGGGCCGCGTCTGTCGGGGACGATGCTGCGCGGCGCGCGCCGCGCGTTCGGCCCGGACGGCGCGCAGTTGCTGCAACGGATGGCGTCCGCGGTGCGCGGCACGGTGACGGGTCTCGTGATCGTCGGGCTCGGCGAGGGTTTTCTGCTGTGCGTCGCTTACCTCGTGACCGACGTGCCGCATGCGGCGCTGCTCGGCACGGCGACCGCGGTCGCCGCGATGGTGCCGTTCTGCGCGCCGATCGTGTTCTGCGGCGCCGCGCTGTGGCTCCTGATGCAGGGCGCGGTCGCGCAGGCGATCGGGCTCGTGGTGTGGGGCTTCATCGTCGTGTTCGTCGCCGAGCATTTCGTGCGGCCGGTGCTGATCGGCAACTCCACGCGCCTGCCGTTCCTGCTCGTGCTGTTCGGCATTCTCGGCGGGGCGACGACGTTCGGCCTGCTCGGCATCTTTATCGGCCCCGCGCTGATGACGGTGCTGATGGTGCTGTGGAACGACTGGACGGATTGACGCTCGCTTGCGCGCAACGCCCCCGCGCGGCCCGCGCTTTCCTTTCAGTGCACGCAGCGGAGCGTGTATTTCAGCGCGTCCGGCAGGAGTTGCCGCCACACCGGCCACACGTGGCCGCCGTCGACAATGCGCAACGCCGCCGGATTGCCGGCGCGCCGCAGCCGCGTGTACAGCAGCGACGACTCCGCCTGGATCACGAGATCGTCGTCGCCGGACGCGATGAAGAACGGCACGCGCGACGGCTGCGCGAAGTACGCGTTCCATAGCGCCGGATAGTTCAGCGTGCGCCACACGTGCGGATCGAACTGATGTTCGCCGAACACGCCGACGTAGCGCGCGGCCGACGTCGGCGGCGGATCGCCGGCATAGATCGCCGGCGACAGCAAAAGCGCGTCGCAAAACAGATCCGGATGCAGCATCGCATAGCGCAGCGCGCCGAAGCCGCCCATCGACACGCCGCCGATCGCCCGCCCGCCACGCCGGTTCTCGACCGCGAAATGCGCTTCGACGTCCGGCATCAGGTCGTGGAAGAACGCGGTCTCCATCTTCTCCTTGCGATCGACGTACCAGTCGGTGCCGCCTTGCGGGATCACGATGACCACGGGCGGAATCTCGTGCTGTGCGATCAGCGTGTCGGCGGTCGTCTGCAACTGGCCCTGCGTGATCCAGTCGACCGGATTGCCGTTGTTTCCGTGCAGCAGATACAGCACCGGATAGCGGTCGCCGTCCGTGCGATAGCCGGTTGGCAGGTACACGAGGTACGGCCAGTCGCGGTCGAGCGACACCGAACGCAGCGACCGCGCGACGACGGTGCTGCCCATCGCGGGCATCGCGGCCGCGGTGAAAACGACGAGGAGCAGCGTCGGCAGGAGTCTGCGCATGGGGCGGCAGGCAACGGTGGCGTGAGAGGCGCGCGATCGGCGCGCGGGGGTCACATGCTAGCAGGTCGGCCCGCGCTTGTTGTCCGCGCGCTCGATGCGGATCGCGGCCGGCGCGAGCGCCGCGGCGGCTCCGGGCTTGCGCGGATCGAAGCACCACGCGACGAACAGCAACGCGCCGAGCGCGAACGCATCGGCGACGAGGCCCGCCGGCACGTTCAGATAACCGTCCGTGTACCAGTACAGCACCGAATCGACGACGAGCGAAATCACCGCGCCGGCGACGAAGCACGGCATGCCGTTGCGTCCGACGAGGCACACCAGCGGCAGCGCGCGGGCGATGCGTTTCGCCCAGCCGAGCCGGATCACGTGCGCGACGAGCCACGCGATGCCGACGAAATTCGCGACGCGGAACCACGCGAGATCCCGTTTCATGTCGCCGCCGATATCGAACTGCGGATGGTGAATCCGGTAGTAAGCAGCGACTGCCACGACGACGACCGCGATCGCGCCGACGACCCCGCCGAAGCGGTGCGTGTTGACGCGCTCGAACACCGGCTGCGTGCGCGCGACGACGCCGAGCACGAACATCAGTTGCCACGCGAGCGGGTTGAAGTTCCACTGCGCGTCCTGCGCGTGCGGCAGGAACGGCGCGGCGTGCGGTGCGGCGGCCCACAGCGCGACGCTCGCCGCGAGCAGCAGCCACGGCCGGGTGCGGGCGAGCGGCAGCGCGAGCGGCGCCGCCAGTGCGAACAGCATGTACATCGGCAGCACGCTCGCCAGATACGGCTGGCGGCGCAACAGCACGATGTCGCGCAGCGCGCCGGCCGGCGCGCTCGTCAGGTCGTCGAGATCGGCGATCGCCATGTTCGGCGCGTCGACGTTGCACGCCTGCAGGATCGCGGACACGAGCAGCATCAACAGCGCGGTGAGCAGGAACGCGCGATAGATCTCGAACGCGCGCCGCACGAAACGCTGGCGCGCGGCGGCCTCGGTGCGGCGCGCGGAGAGCGCGATCCACGCGGTCGCCGTTGCGAAGCCGCCGAGGAACACGAACACTTCGGCGGCGTCGCACAGCGCGTACGCATGCAGCGTGACGCGCGACAGGATGCTGCCGCCGATGTGATCGACGACGATGACGAGCAGCACGAGGCCGCGAAAGAAATCCAGTTCGACGAGTCGACTGGCGGGCGACGATTGCATGGGACCAGGCGATCGGACGGTCGCGAAGATTGCGGACACGACCGGGTGATGAATTCGGCGACATGCCGCGACGCGTGGCGCGTGCGGCGGCGAAAGGCGACAGGGCGCGCGATGAGCGAATGAAAGACCGAGGTTGTCGAGCGGAGTTCCCCGCGGATCCTGCATTGGTTGACGGAGGCAGGATGGTAGCGCTGTTTCAAAATGCTTGCGAAGCGGGCCCGCGATGCCGGGCAGGCCGGCGGGGACGCGGAAGAGCGGACTATACGTCAGACGGCAATGGGAGGATTTTTGCGGGTGGGTCGCGCGTGAATCAAAAAGAACTTCTTCTTTTGTAAATCCGCCACGTCTTGATTATCAGCGAATAAAGAATGATGGTAGCGATGAGATCAATGGTCAACATCGCACATATGTAAAGGAATTCGTAATCATCTATTCCAAGTTTCTCGGATATTTCGATCAGCCGTTGCTGCTGCTCCAGCGTCATTGGCGAGGGATAAGTGTGGACGTATCGCACTGAAAGTAAAAACAACGCGAGAAATAGCAGTAGCTTTAACAACTTACGGGCAAGTGTCACCAATTGTGATTACCTCGATCCATCCGTGAGCGCGTAAGCCTGAAGTGCCGGCCTGTACGGTTGTTGTCTGCAAGAGTGCTTGCCGGAGCCTGTTGAAATCGGTGCGACTTTGGAGAGTGATGCATCCGAATGAGACGCCATCCCCACCGACGGGATGCAATCGGAAATTTCCACGTCTTACGCCGTCTATCCAGGTCCAGTCGTCAATCCGACCGTCGTCCCTGTATAGCGCGAACCATTCGTGGTGATGTGACGGATTTCCACGCGCGGCGTTGTATGCATCCTTGATTTGTGTCTGCAGTCGAGAGGCGATCCCGCCACCGGGCCTTTCAACGACCCAATATTTCCCCGCGGGTAAAGGCCCTTTGCCGGCGGCGGCCGTGCACCCACCTCGATTTCGATAAATGCCGTCACCGGAGAAAGCTGGGAATACCCCTACTCCGAATACAGCCAGTGTCAAGGTTGCGGAATTTGTCATCGCGTAGGTAAGGCGGACACGGAGCAGCGGAATGATCTCAAAGAAGATCAATTGCTCGTGAGTTCGCCGCGAGTCCCAATAGAAACACGGCTAGCGACTGCGCTGTCGTAAAAGTGACGAATGTGACGCCTGCGCCTTGATTAAGCGCACGACTGGGGCGAAAAAGGCCGCGTGGGTCGACACTCGCACGGCCGGGTTGCATGGGTTGGCCCCCTAAAGGAACCGCATTGCATGTCGTTATAGTTGTATCAGAGTGTTCTGTCGGCCCCCGAGAGTGGCCGACGCCGATACAATGCCGATCACTTTTTGAGATTGTGACGACTCATTTCTCGGGCATTGAATGCGCGATGTCGGTGTTTTGCCTGAAGAAGAGAGATTTTTAACGGGCGGCTCGGGCCGCGACCGGCATGCGACAGGACGGGAGCGCGTACACGCGGCACACCGTCCATCGGCCGGGAACGCGCGGGGCCGTCCTGCACGATGCAGGAGGTTATGCATGTTTGACGATCGTTTCGTCGCGCGAGCGAACGGTCTGGCCGGCTGGTGCGCCGGCCTCGGGTTGGCAGTGGCGCTCGGCGCCTGTACGAACCTCGGCCAGCCGGGCGGTCCACAGCCGGATACGACGGCGGCCGCCGCACCGGCCGCCGCGGTGCCGGCAAGCGGCGTCGCCGCGACACAGCCGGCCGATACCGCCACCGACGCCGCCGCGGCCGCGCAGCAACCATCTGCGCAGTCGGTCACGAAGGTCGTCACGAAGACGACGTCGTATCGCGTGCGGCGCGGCGACACGCTGCAGCGGATCGCGCATCAGCACGGCTGCTCGGTGAAGGACCTGCAGGCATGGAATCACCTGAAGCCGTCGACCCGGCTGAAGCCCGGCGAGTCGCTGAAGATCGTGTCGAAGCGCACGATCACCGTCGAGACGGTCGCGTCGTCGTCACCATCGGCGGCGGGCGCGGCTGGCACGTCCGATAACGGCGTCAGCGCGTCCGACGCTCGCGAGGTCAAGTCGGAGATGTCGCGTCACGCGAGCGGCGTGCGGCTCGTGTGGCCCGCGAAGGGGCCGGTGGTGTCGTCGTTCCAGCCCGGCGAGACGCGCGGCATCGAGATCGCGGGCAAGACCGGCCAGCCGGTGGTGGCCGCCGCCGATGGCCGCGTGATGTATGCGGGCACCGGCCTCAACGAGTACGGCAGCCTGATCATCGTCCAGCACAACAAGGACTTCCTGACCGCGTACTCGCACAGCAGCAAGCTGCTCGTGAAGACCGGCGACATCGTCCGCCAGGGGCAGCCGATCGCCGAGATGGGCAGCGAGGACAGCCCACGCGTCGCCGTGCTGTTCGAGGTGCGCCGCGACGGCAAGCCGGTCGATCCGATGCCGTATCTGCCGCAGGACAACAACGGCTAAGCCGGCAACTGCGGTCCCGCAACGAAACAACGAAAACGCCGCCCGTGTGCCGGAAGCACGCGGGCGGCGTCGTTGCTGCGCTCAAGCCATATCGACGAGGCCGCGCGACCCGACCCGTCTAGAACGAATCGCCCGGTACGCGCACCCAGCCTTCCATCAGCACCCGCGCGCTGCGGCTCATGATCGCCTTCGTGACGGTCCATTCGCCGTCGATCTGGCGCGCCTCGGCGCCGACGCGCAGCGTGCCGGACGGATGCCCGAAACGCACCGCGTGGCGCTCGCCGCCGCCCGCCGCCAGGTTCACGAGCGTGCCCGGCACGGCGGCCGCCGTCGCGATCGCGACGGCGGCGGTGCCCATCATCGCGTGGTGCAGCTTGCCCATCGACATCGCGCGCACCAGCAGGTCGACGTCGCTCGCGCCGATCCGCTTGCCGCTCGACGCGACGTAGTCGGCCGGCCGCGCGACGAACGCGACTTTCGGCGTGTGCTGGCGCGTCGCGATGTCGTCGAGGCTCGCGATCAGGCCCATGCGCAGCGCGCCGTGCGCGCGGATCGTCTCGAATTTTTTCAGCGCGGCGGCGTCGCCGTTGATCGCGTCCTGCAGTTCGGTGCCGGTGTAGCCGATCGAGTCGGCGTTCACGAAGATCGTCGGAATGCCCGCGTTGATCATCGTCGCCTTCAGCGTGCCGACGCCCGGCACCTCCAGATCGTCGACCAACTGCCCGGTCGGAAACATCGCGCCGCCCGCGCCTTCTTCGTCGGCGGCCGGGTCGAGGAATTCGAGCTGCACTTCGGCGGCCGGGAACGTGACGCCGTCCAGCTCGAAATCGCCGGTCTCCTGCACTGCGCCGTTCGTGACCGGCACGTGCGCGACGATCGTCTTGCCGATGTTCGCCTGCCAGATCCGCACGATCGCGATGCCGTTCTCCGGCACGCGCGCCGGATCGACGAGGCCGCTCGCAATCGCGAACGGCCCGACCGCGGCCGACAGGTTGCCGCAGTTGCCGCTCCAGTCGACGAACGGCGTGTCGATCGACACCTGGCCGAACAGATAGTCGACGTCGTGATCGGGCCGGCTGCTCTTCGACACGATCACGGTCTTGCTCGTGCTCGACGTCGCGCCTCCCATCCCGTCGATCTGCTTGCCGTACGGGTCGGGGCTGCCGATCACGCGCTGCAGCAACCGGTCGCGCGCCGCGCCGGGTTGCCGCGCGGCCTCGGGCAGGTCCTGCAGGCGAAAGAACACGCCTTTGCTGGTGCCGCCGCGCAGGTACGTGGCGGGAATCCTGATTTGCGGTACGTGGGCCATGTCGTTTCAATGTTCGAAAGTGGAAGGCGGGCGGCCTCGTCCGACGCCGCCCGCCGTTAAGCCGCCAGCGTACGCTCAGGCGGCCGTCTTCGACGATTCCAGAAAGTCCTGCGCGAAGCGCTGCAGCACGCCGCCCGCTTCGTAGATCGACACTTCCTCCGCCGTATCGAGCCGGCACGTGACCGGCACCTCGACGCGTTCGCCGTTGCGCCGGCGGATCACGAGCGTGAGGTCCGCACGCGGCTTGCGCTCGCCGACGACGTCGAACGTTTCCGTGCCGTCGATGCCGAGCGTGACGCGATTCGTGCCCGGCTTGAATTCGAGCGGCAGCACGCCCATGCCGATCAGGTTCGTGCGATGGATGCGCTCGAAGCCTTCCGCGACGATCGCCTCGACGCCCGCGAGCCGCACGCCCTTCGCGGCCCAGTCGCGCGACGATCCCTGGCCGTAGTCGGCGCCCGCGACGATGATCAGCGGCTGGCGGCGTTCCATGTACGTCTCGATCGCTTCCCACATCCGCGTGACCTTGCCTTCCGGTTCGATCCGCGCGAGCGAGCCCTTCTTCACTTCGCCGTCGACGACCGCCATTTCGTTCACGAGCGTCGGGTTCGCGAACGTCGCGCGTTGCGCGGTCAGGTGGTCGCCGCGATGCGTCGCGTACGAGTTGAAGTCCTCTTCGGGCAGGCCCATTTTCGCGAGGTATTCGCCAGCCGCGCTGTCCGGCAGGATCGCATTCGACGGCGACAGATGGTCGGTCGTGATGTTGTCGCCGAGCACCGCGAGCGCTCGCAGGCCCGACAGCGTGCGCTCGCCCGCGAGCGCGCCTTCCCAGTACGGCGGACGGCGAATGTACGTGCTTCGCTCGCGCCAGTCGTAGAGCGGCGTCGTGGTCTCGCCGCTGGCCGCGCTCGCCGCGAACATCGGTTCGTACACCTGGCGGAACTGCTCGGGCTTCACGCTTTGCGAAACGATCGCATCGATCTCTTCGTCGCTCGGCCAGAGGTCCTTCAGATACACCGGCTGACCGTTCGCGTCGGTGCCGAGCGAATCGCGCTCGATGTCGAAGCGGATCGTGCCGGCGATCGCATACGCGACTACGAGCGGCGGCGACGCGAGGAACGCCTGCTTCGCATACGGATGAATGCGGCCGTCGAAATTGCGGTTGCCCGACAGCACGGCCGTCGCGTACAGATCGCGGTCGATGATCTCCTTCTGGATCGCCGGATCGAGCGCGCCGGACATCCCGTTGCACGTCGTGCACGCGAACGCGACGATGCCGAAGCCGAGCTTTTCGAGTTCCGGCAGCAGATTCGCCGCTTCGAGGTAAAGCTCGACCGCCTTCGAACCGGGCGCGAGCGACGACTTCACCCACGGTTTGCGCGTGAGCCCGCGTGCGTTCGCGTTGCGCGCGAGCAGCGCGGCCGCGATCACGTTGCGCGGATTGCTGGTGTTCGTGCAGCTCGTGATGGCCGCGATGATCACCGCGCCGTCGGGCATCCGGCCCGGCACCTGTTCCCACGCGCCGGCGATGCCGCGCGCCGCGAGGTCCGACGTCGGCAGGCGGCGGTGCGGGTTCGACGGGCCGGCCATGTTGCGCACGACGCTCGACAGATCGAACGTCAGCACGCGCTCGTATTGCGCGTTCGCGAGCGAATCGGCCCACAGGCCGGCGGTTTTCGCGTAGGTCTCGACGAGCTTCACGTGCTCGTCGTCGCGGCCGGTCAGGCGCAGGTAGTCGATCGTCTGCGCGTCGATGAAGAACATCGCGGCCGTCGCGCCGTATTCCGGCGCCATGTTCGAGATCGTCGCGCGGTCGCCGAGCGTGAGGCTCGACGCGCCATCGCCGCGAAACTCCAGATACGCGCCGACGACCTTTTCCTTGCGCAGGAATTCGGTCAGCGCGAGCACGATGTCGGTCGCGGTGATCCCGGGCTGGCGGCGGCCCGTCAGCTCGACGCCGACGATGTCCGGCAGACGCATCCACGACGCGCGGCCGAGCATCACGTTCTCCGCTTCGAGCCCGCCGACGCCGATCGCGATCACGCCGAGCGCATCGACGTGCGGCGTGTGGCTGTCGGTGCCGACGCAGGTGTCCGGATACGCGACGCCGTCGCTCGCCTGGATCACCGGCGACATCTTTTCGAGGTTGATCTGATGCATGATCCCGTTGCCCGGCGGGATCACGTCGACGTTGCGAAACGCCTTCTTCGTCCAGTTGATGAAGTCGAAGCGGTCTTCGTTGCGGCGGTCCTCGATCGCGCGGTTCTTCGCGAACGCATCGGAATCGAAGCCGCCGCACTCGACGGCGAGCGAATGATCGACGATCAACTGGACCGGCACGACCGGATTCACCTTCGCCGGATCGCCGCCTTGCGACGCAATCGCGTCGCGCAGGCCGGCGAGATCGACGAGCGCGGTCTGGCCGAGGATGTCGTGGCAGACGACGCGCGCCGGATACCACGGGAAATCGAGATCGCGGCGGCGCTCGATCAGCTGCGTGAGCGATGCGGTCAGCGTGGCGGGATCGCAGCGGCGCACGAGGTTTTCGGCGAGCACGCGCGACGTGTACGGCAGCGTGTCGTACGCGCCGGGACGGATCGCGTCGACGGCGGCGCGCGCGTCGAAGTAGTCGATACGCGTGCCGGGCAGGGACTGGCGGTATGGGGTATTCATGGCGGGGCGGGGCACAAGGAGCGAGTCGCGTAATGATACGGTCAACGGGAGGCGCGTCGCGTCGCGTCGCGCGCCTCCCGTGTGTGCGATCAGCGATCAGCGCTTGCCGATCGGCACGAACTTCAGGTTTTCCGGCCCGGTGTAATTCGCACTCGGCCGGATGATCTTGTTGTCGATGCGCTGTTCGATGATGTGCGCGGCCCAGCCGGACGTGCGCGACACGACGAACAGCGGCGTGAACATCGCGGTCGGCACGCCCATCATGTGGTACGACACCGCGCTGAACCAGTCGAGATTCGGGAACATCTTCTTCGCGTCCCACATCACCGATTCGAGCCGCTCGGCGATGTCGTACATCTTCGTGTTCGACTGTTCCTTCGACAGCTTGCGCGCCACTTCCTTGATCACCTTGTTGCGCGGATCCGAGATCGTGTACACCGGATGCCCGAAGCCGATCACGACTTCCTTGCGCTCGACGCGCGCGCGGATGTCCGCTTCGGCCTCGTCAGGCGATTCGTAGCGCTTCTGCACTTCGAACGCGACTTCGTTCGCGCCGCCGTGCTTCGGGCCGCGCAGCGCGCCGATCGCGCCGGTGATCGCCGAGTACATGTCCGAGCCGGTGCCGGCGATCACGCGCGCGGTGAACGTGGACGCGTTGAACTCGTGCTCCGCGTACAGGTTCAGTGACACGTGCATCGCATCGACCCATGACTGCGACG